>Ga0194132_10000489_pt1 | contig 80962 bp, 62 predicted proteins | sample TA2KigOf80mmetaG_FD_148612 | JGI IMG/M metagenome (GOLD analysis project Ga0194132, IMG submission 148612) | Freshwater microbial communities from Lake Tanganyika, Tanzania - TA2015054 Kigoma Offshore 80m | ecosystem: Environmental > Aquatic > Freshwater > Lake | place: Tanzania: Lake... | reverse complement strand
GGCAGACGACGGGTTCGTTTTCGTTGAACGAGGTGTTCAGGACCATCGGCACGCCGGTGATGCCGCGGTAGGTGTCAATCAAGCGGTGGTAGCGCGGGTTGGTGTCCTTGTGAACGGTCTGCAATCGCCCCGAGCCGTCCGCGTGCGTGGTGGCGGGCACTTGCGCGCGCTTCTCCGGCCGCACTTGGAAGACCTCCATCATGAAAGGCACATCGTCTTCTTGCTCGAACCACTCGGCCACGTGCTCGCGCAGGATGCTCGGCGCGAAGGGGCGGAAGCTTTCGCGACGCTTAATTTTCAGGTTGAGAATGTCCTTCATGTCCGCGCGGCGCGGGTCGCCGAGGATGCTGCGGTTGCCCAGCGCGCGCGGGCCCCATTCCATGCGGCCTTGGAACCAGCCGATGACTTTGCCCTCGGTGATCGCGGTGGCGGTGCGGCGGCAGAGTTCGCCTTCGTCGGAAAGTTTCTCGACCTGGCACTTCTCAGCGGCGATGTCGCCGGCGCGCTGATTGAGCAACGCTTTTATCTCCGCGTCAGTCGCGCTCGGCCCCCAATAGCCATGGTCCATGTGATACCGCGCGCCGCTGCTGCCGAGCCGGTGCTGCACAACGAAGGCGGAGCCGATGGCCCCGCCGGCATCGCCCGCTGCGGCCGGCAGATACATGCGCTTGAAGGGCGATTTGAGATACACCTTGCCATTGGCGACGGAGTTCATCGCGCAACCGCCGGAGAGGGCAAGGTTCGGGCAGCAATATTTCGCGTGCAGAGCGGTGAGCAGGGCGAAGAATGCCTCCTCATACATGGCCTGCGCGGAGCGGGCGATGTCCTTGTGGCGTTGATCGAGCGGCTCGCCCTTTTGGCGCGCGGGGCCGAGCAGCTTTTCCAACTCGGGGCTGAAGACAGTGCCGATCTCCGGCGAGCAGTTGTCCCATGTGTAGTGGACGTTCTCGCGGTGATGCCGAAAAAAGTTTAGGCCCAGTTTGAACGTGCCGTCGGGCTGCACGCGGACGATCTGCCGCATCTGCTCGAGAAACTTCGGCTCGCCGTAGGGCGCGAGGCCCATGACCTTGTATTCGTCGCCGTAGTGCGGGAAGCCCAGCCATTGGGTGATGGCCGTGTAGTAAAGGCCGAGCGAGTGCGGGAAGAACACGCGCCCATCAATCTGGATGTCCCCGCCGCGTCCCATCCCCCAAGCCGAACTGGCGAAATCCCCGAAGCCGTCCACGGAGACGCACACTGCCTCATCCATCCCGCTGACGTGGAAGGCCGACGCCAAGTGCGCGAGATGATGCTCCACCTGATGCACCTGCGCGCGGAGTTCCTCGCCCGGCAACGCGGCGCGGACGGAGTCGGCGAACGAGCCCGCGCGGCGGATGTTGCGGAGCCTGTTCAGGATGAGCTGCGGGCTGGGCAACCGGCGCAACGCATAGCCGATGCGGCGGAAGTTGTTCACGCCCGGGTCGCGGTTAATGGCGACGTGCTCCACATCCGCGAGTTTTAGCCCACCTTCGCGCAGCACGTAGCGGATGGCTTCGGACGGCATGCCAGACCAGTGCTTGATGCGGCGGAAGCGCTCTTCCTCAGCACACGCGATGAGTTTCCCATCGCGCACGAGACAGGCGGACGAATCGCCGTGAAAAGCGTTCAGGCCAAGGATGACAGCCATGCGGAGGAAAATGCGTTCAGGCCAAGCTGCCGCCCTTGGTCGTGGTCCGGGAAACTCCGGCCAGACCGAGCTGGCGACCGTCGTTCAATTGTCCGTTTCGCGACACGCGGTCGGAAACACTTTGCCCGGTAAACCGGGCGGAAAATCACTTGCCGAGAAAGCGGATGAGCAGCGGGAGCATCCCGGCGGCCCGGCGATGCCAGTTTTCGAGCTGCTTCACCCGCTGCGCGACGTGTGCGCGGCCCGCCGCCGGGGCGGTGCTAGCCAACCGCCTGAGCCGCGCCAGCCGGTCCTCGCCGCTTTCAAGATGAGGCTCGATCTGCTCCTTTAGGAAGCCGGTGGCCAGCGCACGTAGGCCCACTTCGGCTTCATAGCGATCGCAGCGGGAATCATGGTCGTCGCACAACCGCACGGCGCCGGTGCTGCGGAGGAACTTTAAGCCTTGGCTCGCCGAGCCTTTGCTGATGTCCAGCCGCTCGACGATGTCGTCCAGGCTCAAGGGCAGGTGGGAGATGTAAAGCAGCCCGTAGATCTGCCCGATGGATTTCGGCAGGCCCACCACCTGTGCCAGTCCGACGAACAGGTCCACCGCCTCGACCTCGAGAGGCGTCATCGCGGATGGGAGCGGTGGCCGGCTGCCGGTAATTTCAGTGGCGTTAATAGTCATGTGCGTCATGAGGAGTTGAACACACGAGCGAGAATTGTTCAATAATTTTTGAACAACCACCGGCCATTGCGCATCGCAGGGGCAAATCGCGCAGGTTGGAATTCTGTGCAAGGTGGAAATCCGCCCCGTCCAGCCCGGCCTACGGCTCGTGAGCCTTCATCTCGCCTGCACACCACACCCTTCAAAAGGCATTCGTACTAGCTACACCGCAGGCTTCATCGCCGCGGACGTGGATACGCCGGGCATCCCGTCTCGCAACGGGCATGATCCGACCAAAGACCAAGATTGGCGACGATCATAGCGGCCGCTCATTTCTCGCGCTTCAATTCCACTTTGACCTCGGCAGGAATCCTCACCGTCGGCTCGCCTTTGAGGTAGCCGACCGAGGTGAGGAATACATCTGCCTGTCGCAGTGTGATTTCCTGCCAGGGAGTGCGGTTGAAAAACCCATGCGGTTGACCAGCAGCGGTAAAAATCTCGCAGCGGTTGCCGACGGCCTTAGATTGGTCCGCAAACGCACGCGCATGGTCAACCATACGGTCATCCGTGCCGAAAAAGATGACGGTGGGAACGACGCCCGGCTTGATGAAGCGGGCCGGATCAATCTGCGGCACGATGACCTTCCCGTCGCCCTTACCCTCCGGCCATTTCGCAGCGACTTCGAGCGCCGCGAGATCGAGTGCAGGATTGAAGAGCACCATTAGGTTCGGGCGTGAGGAGATTTTCGCATCCTCGTCCTTGGCGTCAAATGCGTCCGTCATGCCTGTGCAGGCGGCAAGATGCCCGCCTGCCGAGCCACCAGCGGCCACGATGCGTTGCGGGTCCACGCCCAACTCTGCCGCACGGGAGCGCACCCAACGCACCGCACTTTTGGCATCCTCGACGGCGGACTCGGGGGAGGTTTGTTGGCGCGAACTCACCCGATAATCCGCTCGCACTGCGACCATTCCGCGCGTGGCGAGGTAGGTGGCTTGATTGAGGAACTGCCCCGGCGTGCCGTTTTTCCAGCCGCCGCCGAAGAAAAAAATGATGGCGGGTCGCTTGTCCGACGCCTTCCAGTCTGTCGGATGGTGCACGAACAGCTTTAATTCGCCCTGTGGCGCGCGTTTGTAGATGAATTCCTTCACCCTCTCAGGCAGTGGCGCTTCAACGGCGGGTCCGGCCTTGGCGGTGCCGGACTTGTTGGTTTTGGGCTGGTCTTGTGCGGATGCGACGGCAACGACGATTAACCCAGCGAGCGAGATAAGGCGGTTCATATGGTTACACAGTTGACGATCGGATGGCCCGGGCTGTTACAAGGATAACGGCGGCATGACTTAACGCGGCAATAACTGCACGGCGTCCACCACCACATAGCCATCCGCGCCAGCGTTCGAGACGGTCACGACTGCCGGCTGGTCCATTGTGAAGTCGAAACGGCCAAGGCGGTGGAAACGCTGGTCAATCGCCGGGGTTTTCCGCTGGTCCACGAAGACCGTTTCCTTGCCACCGGCGTGAGTAATCTCCACGGCGACCTTCGAGGCGCGGTTCGCGTTGGGCGGATAGGCGAGGAAGACTTCGTATTGGCCAGCCTTGGGCAGTTTCGTCTCGAAGCGCGCGGTGAACTTGCCGTCCTTGGCCGCGCCGTCGTGTTTGTAGCCGTTGCCGATGAAGCCCGCGTTCGCGCTGCTGGTTTTCCAATCGCCGGTGAACTTCGCGTCTTCATCGTCCACGACCACGCCGGGGAGCTGTTTCTGGTCTACGACGCCCTTCGCGGACTTGGCTTTGCCGCCGGGCGCGGCGTTCGCGTATTCCAGCACCTGGCCGTCCTTCAGCATTTGCTCGCGCAGCTTCGCATAGGGCACGTCCTGCACGGCGAGGTTGCCGTCCATCGCCAGCACCGCCGCCGTGGCCGCGCTCTGGCCGAGGATCATGAACACCGGCTCCATGCGGATGCTGCCGAACGCGATGTGCGAGCTGCTCACGCAGATGGAGACGAATAGGTTGTCCGCTTGCCCGCGCTTTGGCACGAGCGAGCCGTAGGCGATGGCGTAAGGCGAAATGCCCACGCCGATGTCGCCCTCGTTCTGTACGTAGCCCTCGGGCGTGATGTAGCGCTGCACATTGTGTGAATCAATCGTGTAGCTGCCCATGCCCACGGAGTCCGGGGTGGGCTTCTTCTTGGTCAGTTCGTTCTCGGTCATCACGAAATGCCCGACCATCCGCCGGGCCTCGCGCACGTAAATTTGATGCGGCCAGTTGCCGTTGTCCTTGAACTCGTCCTTGGGCAAGCCCCACTTGCGCATCCGCTCCTGGGTCTCCTTTGGCACGCGCGGGTCGTTCGCGATGAAGTAAAGCCAGCCCTGCTGATACGTGCGGTGCTCGGCGAGAATCTCACGGCGGCGCTCGTAGCTGGCCTCGGGGTAATCGTAGTTCATCCCGATGTTGTCAGTGCTGAACGGGCCGTGGTTGTTCGAGTCGGTCTTGTGGTTAGGAATCGGGTCGAACTTGTTGAAGGTTTCGGTCCAGCCGGCTTCGTAGATGCGGACGAGCAACTCGTATTGCTTCGGGTCGTAGCCGGCAGGTTTCGGAAACGGGATGCGGTTCGCCTCGTGGTCGGTCACGCAGTAACGATAACAGTAGGCCTGCACGCGTTTGTCGCCGGAGCCGTATTCGCCAGTCGGCGCGGGGCTGATGCGCGGGAGCACGCCGGACTTCGGGTCGCCGGGGATGACGTAGGGGCTGACTTTGGTTTTGAGCACGCCGAAGTGGTGCCGGTGATGCAGCACGCCGACCTGCACGCCGTTCCATTGCTCGCCATAAAGCGAGTTCGCCTCGCGCCCGACGTGGTAATCTACGCCCGCCGCCGCCAGCAAATCGCCCTCATAGGTTGCGTCCATGAACATCTTCCCGGTGTAAGTCTTGCCGCTCAACATCGTGATGCTCGTGATGCGCGCGCCGGTCTTCTTCACGCCCTTGGCGCGGTCAAGCCACTCGTCACGGTGGACGGGAATCTGAAACTCCTTCACATAGTCCTCGAAGACGCGCTCGGCGACGCTCGGCTCGAAAATCCACATCGTGCGGTTCTCGCCGTCCATCGCGGGCGTGCCCTGGCCTTTGTTGCCGTATTCGCTCTGCTTCTGCCAACGCCACGCCTCGGGCTTCTGATACTCCTTCCAGACTCGGTGATAGAAATCGCGCGAGAGGCCACCGATGACCGCTTTGTTACCTGTGTCCGTGAAGCCCAGCCCACCTGCTGACAAGCCGCCGAGATGCTTGTCCGGCCCGACGACGATGACGGACTTGCCGAGCTTCTTCGCCTGCACCGCCGCGATCACGCCAGCGGACGTGGGGCCGTAAATGACGAGGTCGGCGGTGAAAGTCTGAGCGGCGCGCAGCGAAGCGGTGAAAAAGAGTAAACCGATGATGACTAGACCCTGGTAATTCATTTGTTGATATTTGCGGGCGCGAAGATTGCAGTCGAGGAGGTAATGTTCAGAACCAATTCTTCGTCGATTGAGATGGCTGTTACTTCTTCGATTGCCGATCGAAAAGTACAAACTAAACATTAAAAAATTGCTCCGGCTCCAACCCCGCCTTACAACCCACGCCATGTCACGCAAGTTTTCCTCACTCGCCCCCGCCTGGTGGGATTACACCACACTCGACACCGACCTCATCGAAGCCGCCGCCAAACTCACACCGGAGAAACTTCTGAAGTTGTCCCGCCCCGGCTTCAAGGTCGTCTTCTACGACACGCTCGAAGACTTCTACTGTGCCGAGGCGCTCGAATACATCCACGCTTGGAAGCAGGCCACGCCCGACAATCCCACTGGCATCTGCGGCCCCATCGGCCCCACCGAGCAACTCCCGCTCGTCGCGCGCATCGTCAATGAACTGGGCCTCAAGCTCCACGACGCCCACTTTTGGGGCATGGACGAATGGGTCATTGACGGCAAGGAAGCGTCCGTGACACACCCGCTTTCCTTCGAGAAATGCGACCGCGAGATGTGTTTCAACCGGATTGACCGCAAGCTCGTCATGCCCGACGGGAACCTCCACTTCCCCAAAGCCGACACGCGCGCCTATCGCGCCACGTGGGGTTCCGGCGTGCGCTGCTGTGTCATGCAAGGCGGCCAAGGCGACATCAAGCACTGGGCCTTCAACGACCCGTTGCCGCGTAACGGCAAATACAAGAACGCCCCGCCCACGCCCGCCGAGTATCGCAAGCTCGCCACGCGTGTGGTGGATCTGCATCCCGTGACCATCGCGCAGAACGCGCGCACGAGCGGCGGCGGCAATGTCACTTTGGTACCCAAGCAAGCTATCACCGTCGGTCCGGCAGAGACGTGGCTAGCAGAAAAGGTCTCCATCTGGCACGCCGGTTTCCATGATAATCCCTTTGGTCAGCGACTTACGGCGTTCATGATTGCAAACAAGTTGGTGGACAGCGCTGTGCCCATGTCCCTTCTCGCCGACCATCCCAACGTGCAATTCAATTACTATCGCAAGGGCATTGGCACTTGCGAGGTGGAGATGCATTGAGCTGTAGATTCCGTGCGAACTGTTGGGATCGAAGCGATCAGGGTTCAGCGAGGGCACGAAGGCCGAATGCTCATCTGAATAATGACCAAAGGGAACTGACCACTCCTTCGGTCACACTAGCTTCAGCGACTTTACCGCTTCCACCGCGAGTTCAAGCGCGTTGCCAGGGTAAAGGCCGAGCCAAAGCATGCCGACGATGCAAATGGCAAGGGCGAACTTGGTGGGCAACGAGAGGGAAATCGGCTTGAAATCTGAAACATTTTTACTCCAGTAAATCGCCCTTACCACGTTGAAGTAGTAGTAAAGCGAGACGAGGACGCCTGCGACGGCAACGGCAAAAAGCCAGTAGTATGCGGACCAGCGAATGCCCTCGGCGACGACGGCCTTAAGCAGAAGGAATTTCCCAAAGAAGCCGGCGAGCGGCGGAATGCCGGCGAGCGAAACCATCGCGAGCGTCAGCGTGGCGGCCAGCAATGGCGACCTGTGCGCGAGGCCGGCCAGCGAGTCGATATCCTCCGCGCCGGCCTCTCGCACGACGATGGCGATGACCGAAAATGCCGCGAGCGCAGTGAAGAGATAGCCGGCGAGATAGTAAAGCACGGCGGACGAGCCCGACTTGTTCATCACGGCGAATCCCAGCAGCAAGTAGCCCGCGCTGGCGATGCTGCTGTAACCGAGTAGACGCTTGAGGTTGCGCTGCGGGACAGCACAGAGGCTACCGTAAAGAATCGACAGCCCAGCCATCGTCATAAGAAGTTTTTCCAGCTTGAAAGCGAGATCGGGAATCGCGGTGCCGAGCAGGCGCATGAGCAGCACAACGCCCGCCGCCTTTGAGCCGACGGATAGAAAAGCCGTCGTGGGCGTGGGCGAGCCTTGATACACGTCGGGTGCCCAGATCTGAAATGGCACGATAGCCATTTTGAAACCAAGGCCCACAAACACAAGCAAGAGGCCGGTGAAGAGTAACGACTTGTGGCCAAGTGCGGGGTGGTTAGTAAGTTTATCTGCCAACTCATTAAAGTTCAGCGTGCCGCTGACACCGAAGACGAGCGCGATGCCATAGACGAGGAAGCCGGACGACAGCGCGCCTAGGATGAGATACTTTACCCCTGCCTCAAGTGACTCAACCCGCCGACGCAGGAAGCTGACCAAAACGTAAAAAGTTACGGTGATCAGCTCCAACGAGACAAAAAGGAGAGTAAAGTCATTCGCTGAAGCGGCGAACATCATTCCGGCGAGCGCAAACAAGATGAGCGCGAAGAACTCGGACTGCCCAGCCTCAAAGCGATCGCTGTACTCGGCGGCCATTATCAGCACGAGCAACGCAGCAAGGAGGAAAAAGCGCTTAAACCATAGTGCGAGTCCGTCTAGGACGTAGGCGTTGCCAAAGGCGTAGAGCGTCTCGTTGCCGTCAAACGCGAAAAAACTGTATAGTAATATGACGGCAACACCGAGCACCGCACCATAGCCCAGCGTGCGCCGTTCTTTGGCTGGCGTGTATAAGTCTTGCGCAAGCAGGATCAAGCCGAGGCAGACCACAGCTAGTTCAAGCACAATGAGAGAGGCGTTCATTCGGCGGTCAAAGTTATCGCGGCCGCACGGCGCGCTGCTTGGCGTCTTCGGCGCCCTTCTTCAAGTCGCTGGGCCGCACGGCTTTGTCGGCGGACTTCGCCTCGGCCATTGCGATGATGGGGACGACACTGGGTTGAATCTTATCGATTAGCAGACGCGGCCAGATTCCGAGCAACAAGAGCGCACCGAGAAGGAGCACAAACGGCACCTTGACCCATGCGCTGGCGTCTTGGAGCTCAGCCCACTCAGGCTTCCCCGGTCCGTGCAGAATGTTGCGTATGGCGCGCAGCATGTAGACGGCACCGATGATGAGCGCACCCCACGCGGCAATTGTCGTCACCAGCGGGAAGACGCGCCAGGAGCCGAAGAGCACCATGGCCTCGCCAACGAAGTTCGCGAAGCCCGGCAAGCCGCAGCCCGCTAGCATGGCCATTACCAGTGCAGCCCCAAGGAAAGGAATTTGCCGCAGCAGACCGCCGAGCTTTTCCAGTTCGAGCGTGCCGGTTTTTTCACGTAGCGCACCACTCAGGCCAAACGTCAGCGCTGCGAGGAATCCGTGTGCAACCATCACGACCACTGCGCCGGTCACGCCCACGAGGTTCAGGCTGGCTATGCCAAGGAAGATAAAGCCCATGTGCGCGACGCTGGAGTTGCCGATGAGCAGGTTCAAATCCTTCTGCCGCATCGCGACGAGGCCGCAGTAAACGATGTTGCCGAGGCAGAGCAAGGCGAGGATTTCCAGCCACGCCCCCGCGCCATCGGGCATGAGCGGGATGCCTACGCGCAGCAGGCCGTAGAGGCCGAACTTCTTCAGCACGCCCGCGTGCAGCATCGCGGTCGCGGTCGGCGCGGAGCCGTAGCCCAGCGGCGCCCAAGTATGAAACGGCCAAAGCGAAACGAGGATGCCAAACCCGAAGAGGAGCAGCGGAAAGATGAACGACTGCGCAGCGAGCGGTAGCGGGCGGGACTTCACCTTCTTCGTCAACTCGACGAGGTCGAAAGTGTTGGCGCCGGACTGGAGATAAAGCGCGATTAGGCCGGCCAGCGCGAGGAGCGCGCCAAGGCTGAGGTAAATGGTGATTTTGAAAGTGGCGTAGTTGCGGTTTTCGCCATGGCCCCAGACGCCAATCATGATGAAGGTCGGCACCAATGCCAGTTCATGGAAGAAGTAGAAGAAAAACAGGTTCAGCGAGGCGAACGCGCCGAGGATGCCGCCGGTCATCACGAGCAGCAGGGTGTAATACTCCTTCTCCAAGCGCTTGATTTCGCGCGACACGCACGCGGCGGCGAAAGCCACGATGGCGCCCATTACGATGAGGCCGAGGTTGATGCCGTCCACGCCTAGGTGCCAACCGATGTCGAGCTTCAGTGCCGAGACGCTCACCCACGCGTGTCGCTCGACGAACTTGAAGCCGTTCTCGACTGGGGCCGCGTCGTACCTGGCGAACAGCGCGAGGGCTAACAGCATCGCAGCAAACGTTGCCCCGAGCGAGATGAGGCGGATGACAAACTTGTAATTGCGTGGAATGCACAAGACCACGAGCGCGGCCAGCAGCGGGAGCAGGAAAATGGCGGAGAGCAGCGACATGGTCAGTGGGTAGGCGAAGTGCCGAGGAGCTGCCACGCCAGCACTAGCACAACGCCAGCGGCGAAGAGGAAGGCGTAGGTTTGAAGGCTGCCGGTCTGCACAAGGCGGAGGACGCGGCCGACCAGCTCGGTGGTGCCGTGCGTGCCGCGCACGACGAAGCCGGCGATAATCCAGCGGTCTACCCAGTCCGCCAACCGCGCGAGGGTCTCCTGCGTGACGCGGATGAGCCACGCGTAAAGCTCATCGAAGTAGAAGCGATCGCGGGCCATTTTTGCGAAGACGCCAATTTTCTCCGGCAACGGATCGCTCATCGCGTTCGTGTAAAGCGTGCGGGCGAGTTGCCAACCAGCGACCACCGCAAGCAGGCCGAAACCCGCAGCAAGGATGTTGTGGTTGAACGGCGCGAAGAGGTTATTCAGTAAACCCTCGTTGGGCGACGGGTGCTCGCTGGGCAGGGCCTTGGCGATGAAGGCGTCGATGCCGATGGCTCCGGCCAGCAGTGTGGGCAAGGCGAGCGCAACGAGCGGCCAGGTCATCACGCCGGGCGATTCGTGCGCGTGGCTGGCTGCTTCGCTGCGGGCGTTGCCGCAAAAGGCGACTAGGACGAGGCGGCTCATGTAGAAGGTCGTAAGGCCTGCGACGAATACGCCGAGGACGAAGAGGGGAATGTTCTTGTGTTCCAGCGCGCTGGCGAGAATGGCGTCCTTGCTGAAAAAGCCTGCGAAGGGCCAAACGCCGCAGAGCGCGAGCGTGCCCCAGCGGAACGTCCACCACGTGCGCGGCATCGCGTCGTGCAGGCCGCCCATCTTCCAGATGTTCTGCTCGTGGTGGCAGGCCAGAATCACCGAGCCAGCCCCGAGGAAAAGCAGCGCCTTGAAAGCCGCATGCGTGGTGAGATGAAACATCGCCGGGCCGGGCGCGTGCAGGCCCACGGCCATCACCATGTAGCCGAGCTGCGAGAGCGTGGAGTAGGCGAGGATGCGCTTGATGTCGTTTTGTTGTAGCGCCATGAGCGCGGCCAGCAGCGCGGTGACGCCGCCCGTCCACGCGATGAACTCCAACGCGTGCGAGCCGGGGATTTCGAGCAGGAAGAAGATGCGGCAGAGCATGAACACGCCGGCGGCGACCATCGTGGCGGCGTGAATCAGCGCGCTGACGGGCGTGGGACCTTCCATCGCGTCCGGCAGCCAGACGTGGAGCGGGAACTGCGCGGACTTGCCCATCGCGCCCATGAAGAGCAGCAGGCCGACGAGCGTGGCCAGGACGTTCGGGTGGACGGTCCACCAATTCGTGCTGCCGACGAGACGGTTGAGCGGCTCGACGAGGCTGGCGAAGGGAAGCGCCTTGCCATCAAGCGCGCTGGCCAACTCGGTGAAGTTCAATGAGCCGAGCGCGAGCCACGTGAGGAGGATGCCGAGGATGAAGCCGAAGTCGCCCACACGATTGGTAAGAAAGGCTTTTTTCGCGGCGTCAGCGGCGGAGTGCTTCTCGAACCAGAAGCCGATGAGCAGGTAGCTGCTCACGCCGACCAGTTCCCAAAACACGAACATCATGAAGAGGTTATTCGCGAGCACGATGCCGAGCATCGAGAAGGTGAAGAGGCTCAGGCTGGCGAAGTAGCGGCTAAACGAGCGGTCGCCGTGCAGGTAGCCGCGCGAGTAGATGTGAATCATCAGCCCGACGCCCGTCACGACGAGGAGCATGAGCTTGGAAAGCGGGTCGAGCAGGAAGCCGAAGGAGATTTTCAGGTCGCCGACGGCCAGCCAATTGAAGGCAAATTCCTGCGGTTTGGCCGGTGTGAAGGCAAACAGGCCAAGGCTCAGGACGAAGCCGAGGGCAATCGCGCCGATGGAAAGTTGAGCGCTGAATTCCTCGTCCTTTTTCCAGACCAGGGCGATGCCGGCCGCGGCCAACAGGGGCAGCAGCAGCACCAACAGCGCGGACATTCCGGCAATGCTCGAAGTGGGTTCCATGTCAGAGTTTCAGCGAGGTCAGGTCCTCCACGTGCGCAGACTGGCGCTTGCGGTAGAGCGCGACGATTAGCGCGAGGCCGACGGCGACTTCGGCCGCTGCGACGGTGATGATAAAGAAGACCATCGTCTGGCCTGTGAGATTGTCGTTGAAGCGCGAAAAAGCGACGAGCGCGAGGTTGGCGGCGTTGAGCATCAACTCCAGCGACATGTAGATGACGAGGACATTGCGCCGCAGAATGACCCCCAGCAACCCGAGGCAGAAAAGCATCGCGCTGACGGTGAGGTAATGTTCGAGGCCAACGTTCATTTCAGCTCTTTCTTGCTTAGGAGAATTACGCCCACCATCGCCACGAGCAGGAGGACGGAGACGATTTCAAAGGGGAGGAGGAACTGGCCCTTGGTGAACAGTTCGAGGCCCAGCGCCTTGGTGTCGCCGATGACCTTGGGCGTGGCGGTCTGCGAGAAGTCGCCACCCCAGATGGTGCGCGTGAGCAGGAAGCCCAAGCCTAACACCGCGCCTGAGCCGGTGACGATGCCGAAGAGGTTGATTTTCCGGCGCTGCTCTTCCTTAAGATCCAGCAGCATGATGACGAAGAGGAAGAGCACCATCACCGCGCCCGCATAGACGAGGATTTGCACCGCCGCGAGGAAAAAGGCGTTGAGGAGCACGAAGAGTCCAGCCATCGCGCAGATGGTGAGCACAAGGAACATCGCGCTCGTGACCGGGTTGCGGCTGAACGGATTGGCCACCACCAACGCGCCGAACAGCAACGTCAGGAAGGCGAAGAGGTAGAAAAGAGCGTCAGGCAAGATCATCTCAAATAGCCCCAAACTCCAAAGTTCTGCGGGGCCGCAGACGAATCATAGCCCAATGAGACTAGATGTTTCGAGTGGCTTGGGACTTTGGTCATGGGGTTTGGGGCTTGGCGTACGCGTCATCAAACCTTCACTGGGAATGTCTCCTGCTCCTTTGCCTCCTCCAGTTTGTGCTTCCACTTCTGCACGCCACCGTGCGTGCCACCAAGGGCGAGGAGCTTCTCCTTGTTGTAAACCATTTCGCCGCGCGCAAGGCCAGTCAGGGAGAAGTCGCTTTTAAGGAAGATAGCCTCTTCTGGGCAAACTTCCTGGCAGAGCCCACAAAAGATGCAGCGGAGCATGTTAATCTCAAACTCCTTGGGCATTTTCTCGGCATTGGGTCGGTCAGCGGGTTGACCCGCTGCGCCGGGCGGCGTCATGCGGATGGCTTTGGGCGGGCAGATGAATTCGCAAAGTTGGCAGGAGACGCACTTGGTCGCGCCGTCCTGGTCGCGCACGAGATACGGCGCGCCGCGATAGCCGGGCAGCACCTTGGTCGGCTCCTCGGGATACTGCTGCGTGACTTTGGTTTTACCCGTGATGTTATTAAAAAAATGGCGTGCGGTGACCTTTAACCCGCCGACTAGCGCCGGTAGATAGAGTCGCTCAAACCAAGTAAGCTCGTTGCGTTTGACAATCATGGTCACGTGGCGGTCAACGGTCGGTCAGCGCCAGCACGGCGGCGGTCAAAATTATGTTCGCCAAAGCTAACGGGATCAGCCGTCGCCAACCAAGATCCATCAGTTGGTCGTAGCGGAAGCGCGGGAGCATCCAACGCACCCAAATGAAGATGCCCATGAACGCGAACATCTTCGCCATGAAGATGCCGATGTGCAGCAGACCCTTCCACACCGAGTCTGCCGCTTGATCGAGGCCGAAGAAAGGCAGCGTCCAACCGCCGAAGAAGAGCGTGGTCATCATGGCGGCACCGGCAAACATGTTCGCGTATTCGCCGATAAAGAACATGCCGAACTTCATCGAGCTATATTCCGTATGATAGCCGCCCACTAGCTCGCTCTCCGACTCCGGGAGGTCGAAAGGCAGCCGGTTTGTCTCCGCGAAGGCGGCGACGAAAAAGATGGTGAAAGACAGCATGCCACACGGGACGAGCAAGAGTGTTTGCAAGCTGAATCCGCCGCCGAACAAGGGGAAAACGTTCCAGCCATTGTGTGCCTGATGTTCGATAATCTTGCTGAGGTTCAAATCACCCACGACGAGGAACACCGGCACCACGCTCATGCCCATCGCCAGCTCGTAGGAAATCATCTGCGCACTCGATCGAATGCCGCCGAGGAAGGGAAATTTTGAGTTCGCCGCATAGCCCGCCAGCACGATGCCATACACGCCGAGCGACACGATGCCGAAAGTGTAGAGGATGCCGACGTTGAGGTCCGCGATGACCATCTTTTGGCTGCCCAGCGTGGAGCCGAACGGAATGACCGCGATGACGAGGAACGCCGGCACAAGCGCGATGGCTGGGGCGAGCCAGAAGTAAATCTTGCGCACATGCGCGGGCGTGAAGTCCTCCTTGATAAAGCTTTTCACGCCGTCCACCAGCGGATGCCAGAAGCCGAGCTTGGTGAGGAACGGCCCGATGACCGGGATCCCTCCGATGAGCGGCAGGCTCACGCGGTTCGGCCCCACGCGGTCTTGAATGAGCGCTGAGACCTTGCGCTCCGCCAGCACCGCGTAGGCGACAAGCGTGAGCAACGGTCCCAACACGCACGCAATCTTCAACATTGTGAAGAACGCGAATTGCGCTTGCGGAGTCAAAGAATCAAGCCAGGCCATGGAGAACTAGATTTGCACCGTCACGCCGGTTTCACCGAGTTTCGCCCACTCCAAGCCGGCGAAGCCAGGGACTTCCGCCGCCATCTGATTAAAAAGCCCTTCGATGGTCGAGAAGCCATTTTGGCCGGTGACGTTGTGCATTAACTCATGCAGAAACTCCCACTCGGGCCGCGCGTCGCCCGGGGCTTCGACAGCTTTCATGAACTTTTGCACTCGGCCCTTGGTGTTCGTGAACGTGCCGCGCTTCTCCGCGTGCGCGCAGCCGGGCAACAGGTAGTGCGCGAGCGCCGTGGTGCGATTCGGCAGGATGTCGCTGACGATGAGCGTGTCGAGGCGCGCGAGCAATGAGGGGTCGAGCCCGTGGCGCGTCACGTCCTCGCCGAAGACGATGAGCGTCTTGATGCGGCCCGCAGCAATCCCCTCGGCGATCTTCGGCAGGTTGATGCCCATCTCGGTGAACGCGATGCCCGTGAGCCGCGCGCCGTTGCTGTTCGGGTTCTTGTCCTCGTCCACGAGCAGGTGGTCGCCCTGCCCGGTGCGCGGCACCGAGTCGGTCAGCGCGCCGAGCTTCGTCGCGAGTTTCTTCAGGAGGAAGAGTTCCTCATTCGTCTGGCGCGCGCTGGCGACGATGGCGGTCGAGCCGTGGGGCGCCTTCGCTAGTGTTTCGGAAACTCCTTTGAGGACGGTCGACCAGTCGGAATCCGTCACTCCGCACCCCGCACCTCGCACCCCGCACTTCTTTAATCTGTCCCCGCGCCCGATCCACTTGTAGTTGAGACGGCCGTGGTCGCACATCCAGCAGGCGTTCACGGCGTCGTTCTGACGCGGCTCATAACGGTATATCTTTTCCTCGCGCGAGCCGACGATGATGTTGCAGCCGGTGCCGCAACTTGTGCAAAGGGACTTAGTCTCCTTCATAAACCAAACACGCATCTGGAAGCGGAAATCTTTAGAGGTGAGCGCGCCCACCGGGCAGATATCCACGGTGTTGAGGGTGTAATTGTTGTCGAACGCGCCGGGCTTCCAAGCGGCGATGGTATTGTAACTGCCGCGATTAACGATGCCGAGCGCGTCATCACCGGCGATGTCTTTTGTGAACCGAATGCACCGCGTGCATAGGATGCAGCGCTCGTCGTCGAGCACGATGCGTGGGCCGAGGTCAACGGCCTTGGGCTTGTGAACCTTTGCCTCGACGAAGCTGCTTTGCGACTGACCGTGCTCAACGGAATATTCTTGGAGCTTACACTCGCCGGCTTGGTCGCAAATGGAGCAATCGAGCGGGTGGTTGATGAGCAGCGATTCGAGCACGGCCTCGCGCATCTGTTTCGTGGCGGCTGAGTTGGGATAAATTTCCATGCCCGGTGAGATAGGCGTGGCGCACGCGATAGCTCCACGGCACGTGCTAGGTTCGTAGGGCAGCACTGCCTTCGCGACCTTGGGCGTGCCGTCCTGGTTGAGCACGGGCTTGCGGTCCGGGCCCATCTGCGGCGTACCAAACTCGACGAGGCACATGCGGCAGTTGCCGGCGACGGGGAGTTTCGGGTGATAGCAATAATGCGGCACCTCGTGCCCGGCGATTTGACAGGCTTGGAGCATTGTCGTTGGCTCCAGCTTGCCCTGCCAGTTGGGCATCATCTTCGGCACCTCGACCTCGCGGCCGTCAACTTTGATTTTAATTTTCTCAGCCAGCGGCGGGGAAGCGGGCGCAGTGGCGGCCGCAAGTTTAGCTTCAGTTGTCGCGGGGGCGGACATGGAGATCAGTGTTTCGTGACGGCGGCTTTGGCTTCGTCGCCCGCGCCTTTGGCCTCGAAGTCATCTTTGAACTTGTTCACGTAGCTCAGGACCGGCCATGCGCAGGCTTCGCCAAAGGCGCAGATGGTGCGACCTTGGATGTTCTGCGCGATGTGCAACAGGTAGTCCGCGTCGGCCTTGCGGCCGTGGCCGTGGGTGAGGCGGTGGAGGGCCTTGCTCATCCAGAGCGAGCCTTCGCGACAGGGCGTGCACTGACCGCAGCTCTCGTGAGCGTAAAACTCGGCGATGTTGGCGAGGCAATCCACGATGTTACGGGTGTCGTCCAGCACGATGATCGCGCCGGAGCCGGACATGGTGCCAGCAGCCATGAGGGAATCGAAATCGTAGGGCAGGTCGAGGAGCGGCACGTCCACTTTGGCCATCTGGCCGTCGGAGCCCTTGCGGTTGAGTTTGAAGGTCTCGCCGGCCTTGAGAATTTTCGAGGAGGAGCCGCCGGGAATGATGGCTTTCAATTTCCGGCCATCGCGCAAGCCGCCGCCGAACGCGGGATCGTTGATGAGTTCGCCGATGGTGACCTTGCCGACCTCGATTTCAAAGTAGCCGGGGCGCCTGACGTCGCCGCTGAGGCTGACAATGCGGGTGCCGGTGTTATTAGGTGTGCCGAGCTTGGCGTATTCTGACGCACCCATCGCGACAATGTGCTTCACTGCGCACAGGGTCTCGACGTTGTTGACGATGGTCGGGCACATGTAGAGGCCCAGCACCGCGGGAAAGTAAGGCGGTTTGATGCGCGGATAGGCGCGCTTGCCCTCCAGCGACTCGATGAGCCCGGTTTCCTCGCCGCAAATATAAGACCCCGCACCGCGATGGACATAAATCTCCAGATCGTAGCCCGAGCCAAGGATGTTCTTGCCGAGGAAGTTCTTCGCGCGCGCCTCAGCGATGGCTGTGTTGAGCAGCTTCGCGCCGTGCGGCATCTCGCCACGAATGTAGATGTAGGCGAGCTTCACGTCGTTCGCCCAGCAGGAGATGATCATCCCCTCGAGGAGCTGGTGTGGGTCTTTGTGAATGATTTGGCGGTCCTTAAACGTGCCGGGCTCGGATTCGTCGGCGTTGCAGATGAGATAGATGGGCTTGCCAGACTTCCGGTCTACGAGCGACCACTTGATGCCTGCGCTGAAACCCGCGCCGCCGCGCCCTCGCAGACCGGAGGTTTTCACGTCCTCGCGGACCTGTTCCTGTGGGGAGAGTTTCTTACCTTCGGGCAAGTCACGGGGCGCAAGAGCGAGAACTTTCTTAAGCGATTCATAACCGCCGTGGCGCAAATAGCACTCCAAGTCCGGCGTATAACCAGACTGATCAGCGTGCTTTAAAATGAGCCTGTGTTCCTGCGGCATGGCGGCTTGACTCTCAGTTTGGAATCCCTACTTTGCCCGGCGCTACGAACTGCCCGATGGTGTAATGGTAGCACAACAGTCTCTGAATCTGTTTGTCATGGTTCGAATCCATGTCGGGCAACCAAGGTTTCATTTCAACTTCCCCTTCGCGACGATTTCATCCGCTCGCGCAGGCGTGACCTTAGGCAGCAAGTCCTCGTTGAGCAACACCACGGGAGCGTTGCCACAGTCAGCGAGGCACTCGACGAACTCGACGGTGAATTTCCCGTCCGGCGTGGTCTGCGGTGCGTGTTTGTGAGCGTCAAGGCCGAGCTTCGAGCAGAAGTGTGTGCGCAGTTCGCTGCTGCCGGCGAGCGCGCAACTCAAGGTGCGGCAGACCTTGATGTGCGTCTTCCCGAGCGGTTCCTGACGGAACATCGGGTAGAACGTGACCAATTCGTAAACGTTGATGGGCTGGAGGCCAAGCTTGCGAGCGGTCCACTCCACGGCGTCGCGCGAGATGTAGCCAAAGTGCTCCTGCAATGCGTGCAGAAACATGAGCGACGCGCTCCGCTTCTGCGGATAATGCGTCACCAACTCGTCGAGCTGGGCTTCGAGGGTGGCGGGGACGGCGAAACTCATCGGTCACATTCTCCCATCACAAAATCAATTGAGCCGAGGATGCTCACCACGTCGCTCATCATGTGGCCGGGCAGCACGTGCGGCAGGATGCTCAGGTTACAGAAGGATGGCGCGCGAATCTTCAACCGATACGGCGTGCCGCCACCGCGCGAGTTGATGTAGAAGCCCAACTCGCCTTTCGGGTTCTCCGCGCCGAAATAGACTTCGCCCGCCGGCGCATTGATGCCCTGCGTTACCAGCATGAACTGGTGGATCAACTCTTCCATGCTGGAAAGCACCTTGGCCTTTGGCGGGAGCGTGATTTTGCCATCGGGGACGGAAATGGGCTCGTTCGACGCGTTGTCTAAGCCGCCGGGCAGCTTGGTCAGGCACTGGCGGATGAGGCGCACGCTTTGACGCATTTCCTCCAAACGAACAAGATAACGGTCGTAGCTGTCGCCAACGGAGCCGACGGGCACCTCGAAATCCAACTCGCCATAGACGAGATATGGATGAGCCTTGCGCACGTCGTAATCCACGCCGCTGCCGCGCAAGTTCGGGCCGGTGAGACCGAAATTAATTGCATCTGCCGCTGTGATGACGCCCACGTTCCGGGTGCGGTCCACGAAGATACGGTTGCGCGTAAGCAGCGTTTCGGACTCGTCGAAGTTCACCAACACCTCGTCGCAAAACTTCCGCAAGTCCGCCGCCCAACCCGGCGGCAGGTCGCGCGACAAACCGCCGATGCGTGTGTAGCTAGTCGTGAACCGCGCGCCGGTCAGCCGTTCGATGAGCGAGTAAATTTTTTCCCGCTCTGTGAACGTGTGGAGAAAAACCGTGAGTGCTCCGACATCCATCGCGAACGCGCCTAGGCCAAGCAGGTGCGCCGAGATGCGCGCCATCTCGCAGCAGATGACGCGAATATATTGGCAGCGCGGCGGGAGCTGCCTATCGATGCCGAGGAGTTTTTCCACCGCAAGCGCGTAAGCCACGTTGTTGGCCAGCGGCGCGAGGTAATCCAGCCGATCCGTGTAAGGGATGAACTGGTTCCACGTCATGTTCTCGGCGATTTTTTCGTCGCCGCGATGCAGGTAACCCACGTCCGGAGTCGCCTTGGTGATGATTTCACCGTCCATCTCGAGCACGATGCGCAGGACGCCGTGCGTGGAGGGATGCGACGGCCCCATGTTCAGCACCATCTTCTCGCCCTGTAAGTCGCCGTCTTCACCATTGGTGGAGGACACAAGTGCGGGCGTCGGCATGAGCGACTTAGCTCCCTCGGCCACCCGAGAAGCGGGCTCGCGAAACTCGATGGTTTGGGAAGTGGCCATTAAGTTATTGCTCCGGCGTGCGCACGCGGGGCTCGCGAGCGATGCTGTCTTTACCGCCGGCAGCGGTCACGAACGGACCGCCTTCCAGCGGCGCGGGTTTGGTGAACGCCACGTCGGGCAGGTCGGTCGGCTTGCCGGCCAGCGGGAAGTCTTTCCGCAGCGGAAAATACGGATAGCCGTCCCACATCAGAATGCGGCGCAAATCCGAATGCCCAACGAAGCGGATGCCCATCATGTCGTAGATTTCCCGCTCGTGCCAATCGGCACCACGCCAGACGCAAGTGACCGTGGGCAGCTCGGAGCGTTCTTCGCTCACGTGGGTCTTGAGGCGCAGGTGGCAGCCGTGGCCGGTGCCGTAAAGCTCATAAACCACCGTCCAGCGCGGGTCTTCGCCGTAGTTATCGATGCTCGTAATGTCGAGTAACAGGTCGTAACTAAGTGAATCCTTGGCAAAGGCGCAGACCTCGGAGATGCGCGCGGCATCCGCCAACTTTATTGTCGCCTCACCGCGAAACTCCACTGGGCCGGTCAGCACGTCGGCAAACCGAGCTTGCAGTTGCTGGGCGAGTTCGAAAGACGCCATGTTAAGAAATAGAACTCACCGATTTGCACGAATCAAGGAGGTTGGGCTTGGGCTTCATGGGTGAGGACTCAGGAGATTGCGTGACCTAGGCCGCGAGCACCGGTTCTTGCTGCACTTTATTTTGCAGCTTGATCAGCGCATCCAGCAGGGCCTCGGGACGCGGCGGGCAGCCGGCCACATACACGTCCACGGGGATAATGCTGTCCACGCCTTGGAGCACGGCATAACTCCGATACATGCCGCCGGTCGAGGCGCATGCGCCCATTGCGATGACCCACTTCGGCTCTGGCATCTGGTCGTAAATACGGCGGACGGCTAGAGCCATTTTGTAAGTGACGGTGCCCGCAACAATCATCACATCCGACTGGCGGGGTGAGAACCGCATGACCTCCGAGCCGAACCGAGAAATGTCGAACTTGCTGGCACCCGCCGCCATTAATTCGATGGCACAGCACGCCAGTCCCATCGGCATCGGCCACAGCGATTGCTTCCGGCACCAGTTGATGGCCGCATCCACGCGCGTGACCACAACATCGCCCTCAATCTTAGAATTGTAGCCGTAATCAGTACTGGTCTGCATGGTGGAGTTCGCGGCATTGCCGACGTACACTTTAAGTAAAGCACTGTCGGAACACCCGGCAAGCCTTTCGTGATTTTTTTCACAAGCTCGGTTGAAACCAGCCGCGACGGTTTGCTTGTACTCCGTTGGGGAAAGCTGTTTATATCCGGGTATGAAACTCCGCCTGTTTGTGAGCCGTGCTTTTGTCTCCACCCTTGTGATAGTCACCCTTTCCGCTGGCGTCATCGCCGCCGAGAAGAAAGGCGGAGGCGGTCCGACGCAGTTTCGGGCCTATGTCGGCACCTACACCGGCAAGAAAAGTCAGGGCATCTACACTTTCACCTTTAACGCCACGACGGGCGAGGCGAGTAAGCCCGAACTGGCTGGCGAGGCGGTGAATCCCTCGTTTCTCGCTATTCATCCCAATGGCAAAACTCTTTACGCCGTCGGTGAAGTCGCCGCCGTGGATGGCAAAAAAGGCGGCGGTGTGAGCGCCTTTGCCATTCAATCAGACGGGCAACTCAAGCTTCTCAGCCAGGCCTCCTCGGTTGGGGCTGGTCCGTGCCACATTTCCGTAGACAAGTCCGGCAGGGTGGCGTTGGCAGCCAATTACGGCGGCGGCAGTGTCGTGGCGCTTCCCATCAAGACCGATGGATCGGTCGGACCACACACCGGCTTTGTTCAACACGAGGGCAAGAGCGTCACCAAGCGCCAGAGCCAGCCCAACGCCCACTCGGTCAACGTCTCGCCGGACAACCGCTTCGCCTTCGTCGCTGACCTGGGCCTCGACAAAGTGCTCATCTACAAGCTCGACCCTGCCAAAGGCACGCTCACCGCCAACGACCCTGCCTTCGTCACCGTGCCGCCCGGCAGCGGCCCACGCCACTTCACCTTCCACCCCAGCGGCAAGCACGCCTACGTCATCAACGAGATTACCCTCACCATGACCGCGTTTAGCTACGACGCAGCAAAGGGTGAGCTTAGGGAAATTCACACCATCTCCACGCTGCCTGCTGCCGATGGCCCCGGCCCGAAGCCGGGCTGGAGCACGGCGGAAGTAGTTGCGCACCCTAGCGGCAAGTTTCTCTACGGCTCAAATCGTGGACACGACACCATCGCCGTCTTTTCCGTCGCCTCCGATGGGAAAATCACCCTCGTTCAGAACGCACCGGCGGAAGTAAAGACCCCACGAAACTTCAACCTCGACCCAACCGGCCAATGGCTCTTCACCGAAGGTCAAGGCTCAGACACCCTTGCGCTCTTCAAAGTAGACCAAGCAACCGGCAAGCTCACCGCCACGGGCACTAAACTGGAAATCGGCACACCAGTGTGCCTCAAATTTCTACCGCTCAAGTGAGCTAAACTAAGCGGGCGAAAAAAAACGCAACGCCTAAACCTGTTCGGCGGCCACACAAAGAACCCCAACCGCTGACGACTTTTTTCAGGCGCTGATCAAGGGGGAACGCCGCCTCAATTAAACCTATTCTTCCGATACGCGCCCATCGCCGGGGCGTCCGGGTTCACCTCGGGGCCGAAGTAGCGGAGGGTGACGAGCGGTTCGGTCTCGCTGGTGTTCTCGAAGGTGATCCCGTTCTTCGCGCCGTCTTCGGTGCAGAAGTATTCGTCCTCGGTGAGTTCGTGGAAGCGGATGACTTTCGGGCTGTTGAGCGGCTGGCCGTTGATCTTGCCGGTGCCTTGCACGCAGATGAGGCCGTAGGCACCGGTGTCCTTGATGGTGCACTTGGTGCCGGGCTCCACGGTGAGTTCCTTGGCGGTGAAGAGTTGTTCGCCGTCCACCTTGCCATAGACGATCCAGCGGTCCACGAAGCCTCCCTTGCGCGTGTCGGCGACGGGGACGGGTTCGAGGTAGTGGTTGTCCTTGAAGTTCGGGTCCACGTTCTTGTCCCAATCGAGCTGGTCCACGATGAAGTCGAGGTCCTGGTGCTTCTCTTTAGGCATGTCCTTCACAAGCAAGCTCCAGGGGACGCTGCGGCCTTCGACGAGGTTTTGATACATGCCGAAGACGTCGCTGCCCCATTGCGGCTCGTAGGTGCAGAGGCTGCCGGGCGCGTGCAAGATGCACGGGTCAATGAGCCAGCCAGAGCCGACCTTGAGGCGGTAGGCTTTCGAGAGGTCGAGGATGCCGTTGTCGCCTTTGTTCCAGTTGGCGAGGCATTGCCGCACTTGCGCCTTCGTGGTGCCGGGTTCGAGGCCCATGAAGGTGTAGGGGAAGTTGTTGCCGACGTTGTTGTGCTGCGGCGGGAAGTAGTAGGACTCGGGCTTGCCTTCCTGGCCGACGAGCTTGGCCTGCTTGGCGGACTGGTGCATGTGATGGGGAATCGGCCCCATGTTGTCGAAGAACTTCGAGTAAACGGGCCAGCGGCCATACTTCTTCCAAATCGCCTTGCCTACGAGCGTCGCGCCGGCATCGGCCACGGCTTGCTGAAGGGTGAAGCGCTCGTTGCCGACGACGCAGTAGTTGAGGCCCTCGTCCCACGCGCGGCCTTCGTTGGCGGTGGGCGTGGTGGAGGCGAACCAGCGTTCGTCAATGCCGCCGCGGTTCAGGCCATAGGCGTAAGTGTCGTCCGGGTGGAGCTTGATGCGCAGGCCGGGCTGGAGGAACGAGCGCGGCACCCACGCGGGCGCGAGGCGCAGCAGGCCGCCGGTGCGGGAAAGTTCCGCGCCGACTTTCGCGGCGGTGTTTTTCTTGATAGTCTTGAGTTGGGAGACGGTGTTCATGGCGAGTAATGCGTAAGTCGGAATCGCGGGTCGGAGTGTAGGCGCGGGCTTTTGCGGCCAGCAAGATTCTTCTCCGCCGCGCTGCTTGCCAAGGATGGCCTCGTCCAGCACCATCTTTTCTTGGTGAGCTGCCAATCCAAGATTATTCCGTTTGCTAGCGTCGCGGCTTGGCGCGAGCGGCTGCGCGCGGCAGGTCAAAGGCTCGTGGTGACCAACGGTTGCTTCGACATCCTACATGCCGGGCACGTCACTTACCTCGCGGCGGCGCGCGCACTGGGCGATGCGTTGATGATTGGTTTAAATAGCGATGCCTCCGTGCGTCAACTCAAGGGCTCGGGCCGACCAGTGAACTCCGAACAAGACCGCGCCACTGTGTTGGCGGCGCTCGCGGCGGTGGACGCGATATGTGTTTTTGAAGAAGTCGACGCGCTGCGCTTTCTTGCTGAGGTGAAGCCGGACATTTACGCGAAGGGTGGTGATTACTCGATCGACACCATCAACCAACCTGAGCGCCGGCTCATCGAGAGTGCTGGCGGACGGGTGGTCATCCTCCCCGGCGTGCCGGGCCGTTCCACGAGCAACGTGCTGGCGAAAATCACCCAGACCTGATGCGAGGTGTCGTTTAGAATGGGATAAAATCCCCTTTAACCCACCCTCTGAGATACTCTGGGGAGGGCCAGTGCCTCGAGTAAATGAGGCCGTTTCGTTCGCTCAGCATTGGTTGCTGATTTTCTTCAGGTTCTCCTAAAGCAGTTACTGAGCCGGTCCGCGAGTACGCAGTTTGTCTCCATGCCACTCAACCGTGCCAGCGATTTGCTGGCGCCTTGTGGCGTATGATTCTCTACGGGCGCGACTGTAAATCTTCGGCCCGATGCAAAGGGCCTTCATCACTCAATAGTTGGCAGAGCTGCGGATCGACAAGGATTTCCGCGATGACCTTCTCCTCGCCGTTAAGTTTCGCCATCCGCTGTACAAGCCTGACCCCATGGCTGTAGTCCGCCCAACTGTCTGCGTGACCGAGGTAGAGCGGCTGGATCGCTACGCCGTTTGTGCGGTGCCAGCCGTAAATGGCAACCTTGCCCGGCTTGGCAGCAAGTTGCGGCGTGATCACCACATCCTTCTTATCGCCCGCCACGAGCGTCCCCAGCGGATGCGCGGTGAGCGCGGCCTTGCGCTGTTCCCAAACGAGTTCATTGTGCCGCGCGAAGACGGGCATCGTGACCATTTCCTTGCTTGGCGGAATCGGCTGTGGCGTGAGCTTAAGCGGCGCGGCGGCGTGAATGGCATTTACGAGCCGACGCGTGGGTAATATGCAACCCACCGCCCCGGCGATATGGCGGGCGGCGCTAGGCGTGAGCGGCGCGAGGAAGTAATCCGCATCGCTGCCCACCGCAAGATAGTCTGGCGCAACGAAGACGGTAACGCTGTGCGTGACACCCTCCATGGAATTGGTGAGCGACACCGGCACCAGCCGCCGAAGAAAGTTCGGTACATTCCCGCGCAGGATTTCAGCCACGACACGTTCCTCGCGTGCGGGCCGGTCCAAAGCCATCACCGATTCGGCGAAAACGCGGCCATTCGGTGCGTCTGCGGGGCGCGGTGGCAGGCGTAGAGTTTGCGCACCGGCCGCTGCCGCGATTAGCAACGCGGTAGCGATCCCAGTCCCTCGCAATAGGCGAAGTGATGAATCTTTAAATTCCTTGGGCCTAATGTTTAGCCTGCTTTGGTTATCCACTATCGAAGTGCTCATTGCTTGGCGGCACTCCAATTCGCTCTTGGGCATGGCTCCGGTGTAAGCAACCTGTCGCGCAGCGTCTACGACGAATTCGGGGATGATAGATTAGAAGCGTCCGTCGCGACTCTCGAAATGAGTCGGTTTTCCGAGGTGAGCACCACCGCGCATCACCCAATCCGCCACCCAGTTGAGCAACTCGGCGGCGGGCACGCGCGGTAAGCCGAAGCAGGTGAGGGCGGCGGCGGCGTTGTTGAGCAACGCGGAGTCGTTCTCACTGCCGGTGAAGGTTATCGGGCGGCTCATGCGGCGGGCGAGTTGCTCGGCGACGGCACGGACATTGAGCAACTCCGGTCCAGTGAGGTTGAGCACGCGCGGCGGCGTGGCGGCCAGCGCAAAAGTTTGCAGGGTCATCGCGTTGGCATCGCCCTGCCAAAGGCAGTTGAACCAGCCCATGCAGAGATCCACGGGCTGGCCGGTCCAAATCCGACGGGCGAGGTCCACGAGAACACCATATCGCAACTCGCAGGCGTAGTTCAGCCGCAGCAACACAACGGGGATGCTCAGTTCACGGCTGAAGTGCTCAAACATTCGCTCGCGGCCGAGGCAGCTCATGGCGTATTCGCCCAAGGGCTGCAGTGGGTCGGTCTCAACGCTGCCACCACTGCTCACAGGCGCGAGGCCATAGACGTTGCCGGTGGAAAATGCGGCAATACGACTGCGCGGAAACTTCTGGCAGACCAAGGCTGGCAGCCAGGCGTTCATCGCCCAAGTCAGCGGCTCATCGCCAGTCGATCCGAACTTGCGTGCGGCGCAATAAACAATGTTCTCCACCTCGGGCAGGCGGGCCAACGCCGCCTCATCCAATAGGTTGCAGCGGATTGGCTCGACACCGTGGGCGAGCAACGCCTCGTGATGTGCTGGCTCTGTGAAGCGTGCCACGCCAATGACGCGGCGTCTCGTGCCGGCCGCGTCCGAGGCACGCCGAGCCATGCGGGCGAGCGTCGGCCCCATCTTGCCGGCCACGCCAAGGAACATTATGTCGCCCGACAACGTGTGCAGTGCCTCGATCACGCCGGGCGTTGGCTCGCTGAGGCGGTCTTCGAGGTCAGCGATAGTGGCAGGCGGGCTGATCATGGAAATGGCCGAAAAGGTTTAACGAATTCCATCAGAGCCGTCCATCGGGACAGTAATAATAACTTTTTACCTTGGCCCGCCAGCGAGTTCTGAGGCTCAGCGAAAAATATGGCCAGAAATTTGGCAGGCAAGTAGCTCATTACTCTGCTTGCCCACCGTGCGCGACCTCCGCAACATCTCCGGCTCGGGATGTTGACGATATCTGAACTCTCCAAGTCCTACAGCGGCCGTACGTTGTTCAGCGGCGTGTCGCTACAGGTGAACCGCGGCGATCGTATCGGGCTCGTGGGGCCCAATGGCGCGGGCAAGTCCACATTCTTTTCGCTCGTGCTCCAGCAGGAACAGCCAGATGCAGGCGAGGTCGCGCTCCAGCGCAGCACCACATTAGGCTTCCTGCCGCAAGAGAGCGCGCCCGCCGGCGAGGAGACGGTCGTCGAGCTAGCGACGGCGATTTCACCCGAATTCGCCGAGGTTAGCCGCAAGCTCAAGGCTTGGGACGCCGCGCACCCTGACGACTTGAACCACGAAGACGACCTGCACGCCCGGTTCAACGAGCTTGGGGGATACCAGATTGAGGCGCGCGCCAAGTCCATCCTCAAGGGCCTTAGCTTTCGTGATGCGGACTTCGACCGGCCTGCGCGGGAGATGTCCGGCGGCTGGGTGATGCGCGCTCACCTGGCCCGATTGCTCACGCAGGAGCCGGACCTGCTAATGCTTGATGAGCCGACGAATCACCTCGATCTCGAGGCACTCCTTTGGTTTCAAGACTATTTGAAAGGTTACCCCGGCGCGATCCTGATGATCTCGCATGATCGGGAGTTTCTCAACCAACTCGTCGGCAGCATCGTGGAAATACGTAGCGGGAAACTCCACCGCTTCCGCGGCAATTACGACGACTTCCTGGCACAGCGCGCTGCCGCCGAGCAACAGCAGCTGGCGGCCTTTAAGAACCAACAAAAAGAGATCGAACGCCTGCAGGAATTCGCCGACCGCTTCCGGGCTAAAGCCAGTAAAGCCTCACAAGCACAGGCCAAGCTTAAGCAAATTGAGCGCATGGAAAAAATTGAGGCTCCTGAGGCGGCGGCCTCCACCGTGAGCTTTAGCTTTCCGCAACCCCAACGCAGTGGGCTCAAGGTCGTCACACTCAAGGATGTGCATTTTAGTTATGGTGAGAAGTCTGTCTATCGGGGCGCAAACTTCGAGGCCGAGCGCGACGAGCGCGTCGTGCTGGTCGGGCCAAACGGCGCAGGCAAGAGCACGTTGCTGAAGCTGTTAGCTGGCGTGCTCTCGCCCGGCGCAGGCGAGCGCTTGCTGGGACACAACGCCAAGTCTGGCTACTACTCCCAATACCGCGTCGAAATGCTCAATGAGGCGCGCACCGTGTTGGACGAGGCAAGCGACACGCCGCAGCGCGTGACTGAGCAATACATCCGCACGGTGCTCGGCTGTTTCCTCTTCCGCGGCGACGACGTGTTTAAGAAGGTGGGTGTCCTTAGCGGCGGCGAGAAGAGTCGGCTGGCGTTGGTGAAGCTGTTGCTCGATCCGCCAAATCTGCTGCTGATGGACGAGCCGACCACGCATCTCGACATGGCGAGCATCGACGCGCTCATCACCGCGCTGCAGCAGTTTGCGGGTACCATCATCTTCATCAGCCATGACGTTTATTTCATCCGTGCGCTGGCCAAGAAGGTTCTTCACGTCAACGCCGGGGTGCTGACGCCCTACGCTGGCGACTATCAATACTACCTCGACAAAACCAAGGCCGCGTCTGCACGCGTGGCGTTGACCGCTGGCCTGAGCGACAACCGCCCACAATCGCGCGTGGCTGCCCATCCCGCCGCCGTCCTTGGTGTGGACCGCAAAGAGCAGAAGCGCCTCGAGGCGCAGGCACGCCAAGCGCGCGCCTCCGAGCGCAAGGCCCGGCAGCAGCTGGTCGCGCGCTTGGAAAAGGATATCGCCGACTGCGAAACACGGCAGGCGAACCTAGTTGTCGAACTTGAAAATCCCGAGACTTACGCGAAGGCCGGTGCGGCGATGCACCTGAACCGCGAGCTGATGGGCGTGCAACATCAATTGGAAACGCTCACCGCTGAGTGGGAGGAGGCGGCGAAGAAGCTGGCGGAAATAGAGGCCACTCAGTAGGCCGGCATTGTCCCACCGGCAGGCAAATTTCTGCCGCGCAATTTCGCCTCGCCAAAGCCAACGGCCCGCAGTCGAATCCGCACATGGCGTTCACGGATTTTCCTGCTCAGCAACAGGGAGTTGCGCTGCTCCAGCGCAGCTTGGAGCGCGGACGGTTGGCACATGCCTACCTGTTCACGGGCGACGATCTGCAAGAATTGGAGGGTATGGCCCGCACATTGGCCAAGACGCTGAATTGTCAAAACCCGCGGCGTATCGGCGGCGCAGCGGTGGACTGCTGTGATGTTTGCAGCCGTTGTTTGCGAGTAAATGATGGTAACTTTCCAGACCTGTTTTTTGTGCGGCCCGAATCCAAGTTGCGCCTCCTGAAAATCGGCCAGTTTACCCGGCGCGAGGACAGCCCGCCGATTGTGATGAACGATTTCATCCACATGAAGCCTTATGAGGGTGGACGTAAAGTGGGAGTCATCGTTGAGGCCGATCGGATGAATGAGAATGCCTGCAATTCCTTCCTCAAGACCCTCGAAGAGCCGCCCGCCAACTCCGTGATCATTTTGCTCACCACGCAGCCGCAGCAAATTCTCGACACCATCCAGTCACGCTGTCTGCGGTTAAACCTTGGCGGCACGGGCGGACGTAAGTTCGCGCCCGAGCACGTCGCCTGGCTGGCCGATTTCACCGCCTTGCTGGCTGCCCCAAAGGCTGGCCTGCTAGCCCGTTATCGCGTGCTCGGCCAGTTGCTCGCTCGCCTTGCAGCGATGAAGGAGTCCCTTACCGAGACGCTCACGGCCCGCTCGCCCTTGCAGCGCTACGCCGATGCGGAGCCGAAACTTCAGGAAAAGTGGGAAGACGAGCTCACGGCGGCCATTGAGGCTGAATATCGCCGTCAGCGCGCGGATCTGCTGCTTACTTTGCAATGGTGGCTGCGCGACGTTTGGCTGCGTAAACTCGGGGCCGAGCCAGAACTTGTGGCTTTTCCCGATCTCACCCCCACGGCGGAAACCGTTTGTGCACGCCTCAGTCCAGCGGAGGCATTGGAAAACCTCCGGGTCATCGAGCAGACGCAACTCTTGCTACGCACGAACGTCAACGAGCCGCTCGCTCTCGAAGTGGGCCTGCTCAAGCTGCGGCTCTAATTGCGCTTGCTGACTCGTTGCCTTGAAGTCGTCCGCTGGCGTTCTCGATTGTCTTAGTGACGTGGTCCATCTTATGCCCTCACAGAGGGGGCTCCTTACGGGCGAAACGCTTCCGACGACAAGCGCGCCTTGGCTACTCCGACCGGCCAGCAAAATTTGCTAAATGCACGGCAAATTCATCAATCACCTCTCGCCCGCTCATGCCCGAATTGTTGTAGGCGTTGAGCATCAGGCAAAAAGCGAGACGTTCCTGTGCAGCAGTGGTGACGTAGCCAGAAAGGCTGCTCACATAGCGAAGACTGCCAGTCTTGGCGCGCATGTTGCGCACGGCGGCGGTGCCCGCGAAACGCGCCTTCAGAGTGCCGTCTATTCCCGCGACGGGCAATGACGCGCGGAAGGCTTCGGCGGCGGGATGCTTGTGCATGTGGCGGAGCAGTTGCACGGTCGCCTCCGGCATCAGCAGGCAACCACGCGAGAGTCCGGAGCCTTCCTCCAGCAACACAGAACCGCGTTTCACGCCGGCCTCGGCAAGGAACTTCTGCATCTCGGCGAGGCCCGCGTCCTCCGTCGTCTGCCCCGCCCGCTGCGTGCGCGCGCCGACTTGGAGCAGCAGCAATTGTGCATATAAGTTTTGCGAAGGTTTCATCATTTTTTCCACCAACTCGCTCATGGGGCGCGACTCGATAAAGGCGATTTCCAACTGCTTTTTGTAGTCCAAGGGATCAGCCTCAGCTGCGAGCCAATCACGCGTGCGGAGTTGCCCGGTGCAGACGATGCCTCGCTGCGCCAGCGCAGCCCGGAGTTGCGTGAGAAACCAGAGTGCCGGGCGCGGCACGGGCATCGCGTCGGTCAACTCCCGGTCGCCCAGCGGCAGCGAGCCGTGGAGATAAACTGCCTGCTGGGCCAACGGGCGGTACAGTTCCACGCTGCGCCGCCCGCCATTGGTGACAGTGGTCGTGCGGTTGATGAACTGGAGGAATTGCGTCGCGGGCTTGGTCGTGAACGTGACGGGTTGGCCGAGCGCGAGCGCGGGCTTGAAGGCGAGGTCAACGACGTTGTCCTCGTGCGTTAGCGCCGAGACTTCCGCCCCGTAATAGTAGTTCAAGTCGTCCCATGTCCACGCGCTGCCGAAGGGCGGGCCACGGAAAAAACTTTCGTCGCCCACGAGGTCGCCGACGACGCGCTTAACGCCTGCGTTAACGAGCGCGTTGACGAGCGGCTCCAGCGACTTCGTGTAGTCGCCGCCGTTAAAGCGTGCGGCCATGGAGAAATCGCCACGTCCGTAAATCGTCAAGTCGCCCGCCAGCGTGCCGTCCGCGTCCGGTTTTACGGAGGCATAGCAGGACGTGCGGATCCGGAATGTGGGGCCGAGGCGATCCAGCGCAAGTGCGCCGGTGTAGAGCTTGGCGTTGGACGCGGGTTTGAGAAGCTTGCCGCTATTGTGCTCGAAGAGCGTCTTGCCAGTATCGAGCGAGATGACTTTGACCCCAAACTGCGCAGCGGCCAAACGCGGATGCTCGACGCTCGCGTTCAGGTTTAAGCGCAACGCGGCGAGCGAGGGGATGGCATTGGTCGTTGCGGTGGCGCTGGCAGCTGCGAACGAACTCAGGACCAGAGCGGAAAACACCCGTCGTCCGATGCTCAACTTCCAACCTGTAACCCAGCGGCGGGCAGCCGGGAGGTTATCGTTTAGAAAGTTGAGAAATGCATGTTGGGTGATGAACTTTTTTTCCGGCTTTGCTGGGCGCTGGCTGGGCATGACCGAGTTCTACCCACCAAGTGCCGCGGCGAAAAGATTTTTGCCAAGCCAGCTGTGCATGGTTAACTTTTTCCCGTGAGCGTTCTTGGTTACCCTGACAAACACCTAGTTAACGCAGCACTCGGTTGGTTGGATCTCCGGCTAGCTAGCAGCGCACGGGAGGAGTTACAGCAGGTCACAACCGCGAATGCGTGCCATCCCGAGGTGCTTGCGGTCTGGTGGCGCATCCACGCCGCGGAGCGTCATTGGGATGAAGCATTACGCGTTGCGGAAATGGAGTTACAAACCGCTCCCGACCGAATGTCTGGCTGGGTAGATCGCAGTTACAGCTTGCATGAGTTGCGCCGCACGCAAGAGGCGCGTGAGGCACTGCTACCAGCGCTTAAAAAATTTCCCGATGCCAGCCTCATTCCCTACAACCTTGCCTGTTACGCCTGCCAACTTGGCGACCCCGTCGAAGCTCGGCATTGGTTACGCAAGGCCATCGCGCGCGGCGAAAAAGACGAGATAAAGCTGCTCGCGTTGAACGATCCAGACCTTTCAGCTCTGCGGGAGGAGATTAGCAAGTTGTGAACCGCATTAGCGGGTGAGCCCCGCGTTGGATTAGAAATAGCTGTCTGGCGGTATGTCCGCCAACCCGCCATCAGTCTAGCGGCTTTTTTTCGAAGTCGGTCGGGTTCACCCAGCCAGCTTTGAGCGGTTCGCCTTTCATAAACCGCTCGTAAAAGTTTTGGTGACCTTTGTTCGCGTGCGGGTATTTGTCGAACACGTCGCCTTTGCCTTCCATGCGCGGGTCGCCTTCGGCGCGTAGCTTGGCATGGAGTTCCGCCTTCAGCGCGGCGAGGCGGGCTTTGGCGGTGTCGCTCGTGGCGAGGTTCACGACGCAATCCGGGTCAGCACGCAGGTCATAGAGTTCCTCGGCAGGTCGCTTGCCAAAACACAGCGCCCACGGGATGTCGTTCGGGCTGCGGCGGTGCGCGTCGAGGATGAAGGACTTGGTCGGGCTGGCATCCACGTTGAGGTAGCCGGTCTCAGGGTTGCACGCGGGCCAGCGCGACGGCTCGAAGTTTTGGAGGAAGAGTGAATCGGCCTTGAGGATGCCGCGGATGGGATAGCCCACGTCGCCGGGGCGACCGATGTCGTGGCGCTCCATGCCCACGAGGACGAAGTCGCGCGCGGGGTTGACTTGGCCGGACTTCTCGGAGCGGAAGATGTCCGTGAGGCTGCGGCCGGGGCTCGGGGCCATGCCGGACTTGGCCCACGGCAGGCCGGCGACTTCGAGGAACGTGGGCGCGAGGTCAACGAAGCTGACGAAGTCGTTGACCACGCGGCCGGGTTTCGTGATGCCGCCCTTCCACATCGCGGCCAAGGGGACGTGGTTCGAATCGAAGTAGGCGCTGCCCTTGCCGCGCGGGAAGGGCCAGCCGTGGTCGGCGGTGACGACCACGAGCGTGTGCTCCAGCAAGCCGCGCCGCTCCAACTCGGCGAGCATCCGGCCGAGGTGGCGGTCGAAGTGCTCGACCTCGAACGCGTAGTCGAGCATGTCGTGGCGGGTCGTTTCGTTGTCGGGCCAGTAGCGCGGCACGCGGTCGATGTCGACGAGTTTCTTGCCGCCCTTCGCTACGCCAGAGCCGAACTCGTAGCCGCGATGCGGTTCAGTTGCGCCATACCAGAAGGCCCACGGTTTGTCCTTCGTGGTCGTGTCGAGGAAGTCGGTGAAGTTCGCAGCGTAGTCGGCGTTGCCGATGCCGCTGGTGGGCGGCGCGGCCTTCTTCGCGTTGAACGCTTTGCCGGTCATCTGGCGGGCTTGGCCTTGCGCGTTCGTGGCGACGCCCGGCCCCCAGCCTTTTGTCGTGTGGCCGACGGTCCAGCCGTTTTCCGCGAGTGCCTCGCCCCAACCTTTGAACTCGGGCGGGAAGTAACAAATGTGATTCGCGGCCTCCTTGAGCTGCCACGAGTTGCGTCCGGTGAGGATGGATGCGCGCGACGGAGCGCACTTGGCGTTCGGCGTGAAGGCGCGGGTGAAGAGCAGGCCGTCTTTCGCCACGCGGTCGAAGTGCGGGGTCTTGACCCACTGGTGCCCGTAAGCGCCCGCGTGCGCGCCCCAGTCATCGGCGATAGCGAACAGGATGTTCGGCGGGCGCTCGGCGGCGCGGACTAATGGAACGAGGCAGAGCAGAGCGAGCAGGCAACGCAGTGACATGGGCGGAGCGTAGCACCGGCGCGCTTCTCGTGAAGCTCGTTTCCACCTCCGCAGTCGAAGCTTGCAATATGAAACCCGCGCTGCTGCTGGTCGCTTCGCTTGCGTGCGCCCTAACTCTTTCCGCCCAGACTCCCAAGCCCGCCACACCGAAGGCCGCGAAGCCTAAACCCAAGGCTGACCCCGAGGTGGCTTATCCGCCCGTGCTACCGGGTGGGAAGGAGATGGTCACGGACACCACGCCGGAATTTCTCCAGCCGCCGGCCACGTTGCTGCCGGGTGTCGCCATCGCCAAGACGCCACCGACCGTGGACTTCGCTTACTTCCCGGGGCAGACCTACCGCGGCAACCCTTGGTCCAACTGGGGCGACAGCCTGTTCGCCAATGGCAAATATTATGCGAGTATCGGCGATCACATCGCGCCCAGCGGTTCGGCATTCATATATGAGTTTGACCCCGCCACGAGGAAGTTCCGCCTGCTCGTCGATGTAAAGAAACTGCTCAATCTGCCCGCCAGCCGCTACACGCCGGGCAAAATCCACACGCAGCTCGCGCTGGGACGCGATGGTTGGATCTACTGCGGCACGCATCGCGGCGGCACGCGGGCAACCGATGGTGACAAGGATTACAAAGGCGACTGGCTAATCCGCGTGCATCCCGCGACGGCGCAGGCGGACATTATCGCCGAGGGCCCCGTGCCCGGACATTGCATTCCGACTGGCTTGACCGATCCGCAACGGCTCATCTTCTACGGCGGCACCGAGCCGGAGACGCGTGCGGGTGAGAAGAGCGTGACGTTCTTCGCCTACGACCTCGCGGCGAAGAAGATGATCTGGTCCGGCTTCGGCGGGCCGGCGCGGGCGATGATCTTCTCGGCCAGCACGGGCCGAGTCTGGTTCAACGTGGATTCGCTCCACGGCAACGAGCTCGTGCGTTTCGATCCGGCACAACCAGGCAAACCCACGCCCGTCCCCGGCGCCATCGGTCTCCGCGCGGCGAGCGACGAGACCCCCCAGGGCATCATTTACACCGTGCCGCATCCGGTGAAGGGCACGGAGTCGCAGCTCTACGCCTTCCACCCGAAGACCGAGCGCATCGAAGTGCTCGGCCCTGCCTCCGTGGGCGTGAACCAATACATTACCACGCTGGATGCTGACCCGACCGGGCGCTTTGTCTATTACGTGCCCGGCGCGCATGGCGGCAGCGAGACGGACAACTCGGCGGTCGTGCAATACGACACCAAGACCAAGACGCGGAAGGTCATTGCGTTCCTGCACCCGTTCTATCACCAGAAATACGGCGTGACGCCCCGCGGCACCTACAGCGTGGCCCTCGATGCGAAGGGCGAGACGCTTTACGTCACTTGGAATTGCAGTCGGGACACCAAAGTTTGGGATTCCTGCGCGCTGACGGTGATCCACATCCCGCCGGGCGAGCGGACGCCGTAGGCAAGTGCAGTCCAAAGGCACGGCGAATCGCTTGCCCGGTCGCCCCTGCCTCGGCTAGCGTCTGCATGTGTCGCGATTGCCCTTCGAACTGCTGCTAGCGCTGCGTTATCTGCGGCCCAAGCGTACGTTCGTCTCTGTCATCACGCTCATCTCAGTCATTGGCGTGATGCTTGGTGTGGCGGTGCTCATCATTGTTATCAGCGTGATGAGTGGCTTCGACCGCCAGCTCCGCGAGAAGCTCCTTGGTTTCAACGCCCATCTCCGCGTCATCCAGCCCGGTGAACTCCTCACCAATCGCGAAGCTGTTATGGCCCGCATCATGACCAACCCGCGCGTTAGAGGCGTCGCCCCCTTCGTGCAGGGCAAGGTGCTGCTGGAGACGCAGCCGCCTGAAGGCGGCTCGCTCGTAGATGCGCCGGTGGTGCGCGGCGTGGATCCCCAGCGCGAGGCCGACGTAAGCCACCTGCCCAAGAGTGTCACGAGCGGCGCCTTCGACCTGCGCGGCAACGGGTTGATCGTGGGCCGCGAACTCGCCCATAACCTGAACCTGCGCGTGGGCGACCGCGTGGCGATCTATTCCCCCGCGAACCTTAAAAAAATGAAGGACAGCCGGCGCAGCGGAAAGGAAGAGGCCGCCCTGCCGGATGAATACACCATCAAAGGCATTTTTGACGTGGGATACTACGAGTTTAACGCGCACGTCGTCGTCACCTCGCTCGCCAACGCCCAAGACTTATACGAGCTGGCGGACAACGTCCATGGCCTGCAAGTCATGCTTCACGATCCTTATCAGGCGGAGGCCGCGCGCGCGGAGATACAACGCGCGTTGGGGCTGGAACTGCACGTACGCACATGGATGGACGACAACTCCACCATCCTCAACGCGCTTCTCGTCGAGAAGAACGTCATGTTTTACCTGCTGTTCTTCATTATGATTGTCGCTGCATTCGGCATCACCAGCGCACAGATCACCTTTGTTGTACAGAAGACGCGCGAGATTGGCGTGCTCAAGGCGCTCGGAGCGACCAACGCCCAAGTGCGTTGGCTGTTTCTAAGCCAGAGCCTCATCGTCGGCGTGCTCGGCGTCATCGCGGGCTTTGGCCTAGGGCTGCTAATGCTGCATTACCGCAATGATTTCCTCTTTTTTCTTCGGCGAGTGACGGGCTTCGAACTGTTCCCGGCGAACATTTACGCCTTCGACCGCCTGCCCGCGCTCATCGTGCCCAGTGACCTCGCCATCATCTGCGGCGGCTCGCTCTTTATCTGCCTGCTCGCCGGCCTGCTACCAGCATGGAACGCAGGGCGGCTCCAACCCGTGGAAGCACTGCGCAATGAGTGAACCACTGCTGCGAGCTACCGGCCTGCGCAAAACCTACCGCATCGGTGTGCGGCTCGTCGAAGTCCTGCGTGGCGTTGACTTTGCCGTGCAGGCCGGCGAGTTCGTCGCGTTACGCGGCGCTTCCGGTGCGGGCAAAAGCACGTTGCTACATTTGCTCGGCGGGCTTGACCGGCCCAACCACGGCGACATCCAATTCCGCGCGCAGAGCTTGGCTGCGCTGACCGACGGCGAATTGGCGAAACTCCGGATCGCCAGCATCGGCCACGTGTTTCAGGCCTATCACCTCCTGCCAGAACTCGACGCGCTGGAAAACGTCAGCCTGCCTGCGCGCGTCGCGCGGCTCGATGCGGCTGAAGCCGAGCGTCGGGCGCGTGAGCTGCTCCGCCGCGTCGGGCTGGAGCAACGACTGGAACACCGTCCGGCAGAACTCTCGGGCGGCGAGCAGCAGCGCGTGGCCATCGCCCGCGCGCTGGTCAATCAGCCGCAGTTGATTCTCGCTGATGAGCCAACCGGCAACCTCGACTCCCACACCGGGGAGGAAATCCTGAACCTCCTCTGCGAACTCCGCACGGAACACAACGCCACGCTCGTCATCGCCACGCACGATGCCCGCGTCGCCGCCCGCGCGCCGCGCGTGGTGGAGCTGTTGGACGGGGCGCTGAAGTAGCTGCGCCTACAGTCCCGCTGCCTTGAACGCCGGTGCCAGTGCAGCATAAGACTTCTTCGCCGCCGCCACCGGGTCGTAGCCGGGCTTGCTGAAAACTTGCCCGCTGACTTCCACACAGACCGAGCCGGACCAGTTCGCGGCCTTAAGCCGGCGGAAGTAATCGGCGTAGTCAATCTTTCCCTCGCCCGGCAGCACAAACTGGAACTTGCCCAGCTCGCCGACGGAATCCTTCACATGAATGAATCGCGTGTGCGGCAGCAGCGCGTCGAGCGACTTGCCGAGGTCCACGCCGCGCAATTGGTAATGACTGAAGTCGTATGCGAGCTTCACCGCCGGGTTATTCACTTGCTCCAGCAGCCACAGCCCGTGCTCCGGCAAATGCGCTGCGCTGCCGACGTGCGGCTTGATGCAGAGCGTGAGCTTGCCGGCAGCGGCAGCCTTGACCCAATCGGCGAGGCGCGCGGCCATCTGCGCTTTCACCTTGTCCCACTCGGCGGGCTTGCCGCCCATGACGGTTTCGAGCACGGGCGGCGCATCCGGCGCGAGGTCGTGCGCGAGTTGCGCGGCGGCCTGAATGCGCTCCAGATTTTTCGCGTGCGTGCCGTCGTCCGCCGTGAGGCTGAGATTATCCATCAACGCGGCCACACGCAGGCCGCGCGCCGCAAGCTGGGCGCGTAGTTCCTTGCGCTGCTCGGCGGAAAGCAGCTTCGGCTCGGTCGGGTAACCGGGATTCAGCGTGAACTCGACATCGTGAAAGCCCGTCTCCGCGCAGACCCGCAGCGCGTCCGCGACGGGCAGCGTCTTCATCCCGTAAAGGCTGAAGCCGAGGCCGACGCGGCGGGCCGGCGCGGCGGCGGAAAGTGAGCACGCGGCCAACGCGGTGGTCGCGAGAAAGTGGCGGCGAGTGGAAAGTTGGTTCATAAGCTGATGGATTATGTCTGATTGGCTCGGCTCGTGGGACATCCGTTTTTAGCGTCATGTTTGGCGTGACACCGAAGCTTAAGGATTCTCCGAACGAGCGATCGTTCGCCGCGTCGTCGGTTTATCACATGGCATTCTGGTATTCGTGCGCGAGCATCAAGCCCGGGTAAGGCGTTTGTGGATTGAGGTTAACCGCGGGGTGGGTGACTCACTCCCCCACAGATCGCTTGAGCATCGCCATGAATTCCTTCAGCAGCCAAGTGTTGTCCATCCACACGCGAGAGCAGACGAGGTTACCGTCCACGACCACGCGCTGGTTCACGTATTTCGCGCCGCCTTGCAGGGCGTCCAGCTCGCACTTGGCCACGGTGGTGACGGTGCGACCCTTGATGACATCAGCGGCGGTAAGGATTTCAATGCCGTGGCAGACGCTGGCGACGGGCTTGTTCGCGGCGAAGAAGTGGCGCGTGATGCGGAGCAGGTCCTGGTCGTAGCGCAGGTACTCGGGCGCGCGCCCGCCGGAGATGAACAGGCCGCAATACTCCTCCGGCTTCACGTCGCGGAAGGCGATGGTGGCGCGGACGTGGTAGGCGGGGCTTTCGCGGGTGATGTCCCACTTGGGCTCGCCCTCGGCGGTGGGCGGAATCTCGTGCAGCACGCCGTGGTAGAGCCGCGCTTCCGGCCCGCACACGACGGCCTCGAAGCCGTCTTCCGGCAGGCGAAAAATAGGGTAGAGCGTATCCATGACTTCCGTGGCGTCGCCGATGGGGATGAGGACCTTCTTGAGTGGCTTGGTGAGTTTCTTTTTGGCCATGCGCGGATGACACCAGAGGGCACAGGTGAGTGTCAACCGCGCGGCTCAACACAACATCGAAATGTCCAGTTACTCCAGTCTTGGAGCGCGGGGCTTTGGGCTTTAAACTCGCCCGCGTGTTTCGTCCCTGCATAGACCTGCATGAAGGCAAGGTGAAGCAAATCGTCGGTGGCTCGCTTAAAGATAGCGGGGCCGGCTTGCGCACAAACTTCGTCAGCGACAAGCCGTCATCGTGGTTTGCGGAACTTTTCCGGCGCGACGGGCTGACCGGCGGACACGTCATCCAGCTTGGTGCGGGCAATGAAACGGCGGCGCGCGAAGCTTTGGCGGCCTTCCCCAACGGCCTACATCTTGGCGGCGGCGTGAATCTTGACAATGCGCGCGGCTGGCTCGAAGCCGGTGCTTCGCACGTCATCGTCACCTCGTGGGTCTTCCGCGACGGGCGGCTGGACTTTGACCGCGTGCGCGCGCTGGTGAAGGCGATTGGCAAGGAGAGGCTCGTGCTCGACCTGAGCTGCCGACAGCGCGACGGCGACTACTGGGTGGTGACGGACCGCTGGCAGAAGTTCACCGAGTTAAAGGTGGAAGAAGACGCGCTGACGCGATTGGCGATGCATTGCGCGGAGTTCCTGGTGCATGCCGTGGATGTGGAGGGCTTGTGCCTGGGCGTGGATTTTGGGCTCGTGGAACAGCTCGCACGCTGGTCGCCAATCCCGGTGACCTACGCGGGCGGGGCGCGGTCACTGGCTGATTTAGAGTCGGTCACGCGCGCGGGCAGTGGGCGCGTGCACCTGACCATCGGCTCGGCGCTGGACATCTTCGGCGGCAACGGCGTGCGCTACGAGGATGCGGTGGTGTTCAACCGGCGACAGTCCGCCCTGTAGCGGCGGTTTGCTGCTCAACCGGAGCTCGCGCCGCAAGCCGCCGCTACAGCGCCCTCAATGCGCTTGGGCATGAGGATAACTTGGGGTTGTGACCCCTTACCTTTGCCCCTAGGTTGCGCTTATGAAGTGGCTTACGCGGCAGGAGCAGACGGTGCTGTTCATGTTGTTGCTTCTTGTGTTCCTTGGTCTGGCGGCGAAGGCATATCGAACGGCCACCCACATCCCGTCGTCTATACCAATGTCGTCCGCCACTCGCTAACATGCAGACTCAGATCAATTTCGAAGAAGGTGTCGAGGCTATCATATCCCGCGATGCCCGTTATGCCCGCGATGCTTACTTCTTTGTTCGCGAGGCACTGGACGTGGCGCAACGGAAATTCGGCAAGGGTGGCGGCAAGCCCGCGAAGGACCGGCCGACGCACGTGACTGGCCAGCAGTTGCTGGAGGCCATCCGCGCGCATGCGCTGGAGCAATTCGGCCCGCTGACGCTCATGGTGCTGGAGGAATGGGGCATTCGTCGCGGCGAGGATTTCGGTGAGATTGTCTTCAACATGGTGGAAAGCTCGCTGCTCGGGAAGACTGACAAGGACAGCCGCGAGGATTTCAAGGGCGGATATGATTTCTTCGAGGCGTTCCGGAAGCCGTATCTGCCGAAGGGCAAGGCAGCGCAATCCAAGCCCGCAGAGCCGGTGAGTTAACGCCGTTAACACCGGTACCGCATCGTCCGGCCTGGCTCATCTGGGGCTGGGCTGTAGGCAGATAAGTCCGTTGGGGGCCGAACGAAGTCCTCGCGCTAATTGGCGGCTCTTTGACGGGCGCGACGCAAAATGCAGTTTCCTCGCCCCTTTCGTTGCACAGTCTAGGGGCAAAGGCTACTTTCAGCCCCTTGATATGGCCGTCGCACGCGCACTTTCCCGCACTAAACCGTCCTCTCTCCCCGCCATCCCACTTGGCACCACCGTCACCACGCTGGACAACGGCCTGACCGTCATCTTGCGCGAGGACCGCTCGGCACCCGTCGTGTCCGCACAGGCGTGGGCGCAGACGGGCAGTGTGCATGAAGGTCGCTGGCTTGGCGCGGGTCTAAGCCACGTGCTCGAACACATGCTCTTCAAGGGCACGACCACTCGTCCGCCAGGGAAGATTGACCAGGAAGTGCAGGACGCCGGCGGGTACATGAACGCCTACACGAGCTTCGACCGCACGGTGTATCACATCGACGCCCCGAACACCGGCACGCGCGTCGCCGTGGACGTGTTATGTGACATCATGCAGCACGCGACGCTGCCGGAGGACGAGTTGGTGAAGGAGCTCGACGTCATCCGCCGCGAGATGGATATGGGACATGACGACCCCGGCCGCCGCGCGGGTCGCCGGCTTTTCGAAACGGCTTACACGCGCAGTCCGTATCGCTTCACGGTCATCGGTTACCGCGACATTTTCGACACACTTAAGCGCGAGGACATCGTGGGCTATTATCGTGAGCGTTACGCGCCGAACAACGTCTTCTTCCTCGTCGTGGGCGACATCGTGGCCGCCGACGTGCTCGCGCAAATCAAAGAAGCTTGGGCTAAGACTCCCGCGCGCGCCATTTCGCCATTAGTCATCCCTGAAGAACCGACCCAAGCCGCCGCACGCGAGGTCATCGAGGAAGCGCCCATTGAGCTCGGTCATTTCCACTTCTCGTGGCACATCCCGGACGTGCGGCACGCGGACCTTCCCGCGCTCGACGTGCTGGCCACCTTGCTCGGCAATGGTCGCAGCTCGCGCCTCTTTCAGAACGTCCGCGAAAGGCAGGCCCTCGTGCACTCCGCCGACGCATGGACTTACAACCCCGGTCAGCCCGGCCTCTTTGGCATGAGCGGCGTGGTGGACGCGGGCAAGTTTGCCGCTGCCCGCGACGCGATGCTGGCCGAGGTCGAAGGGATGAAAGCCAAACCCGTGGCGAAGGCCGAGCTGGCAAAGGCCGTGAAGCAATTCACCGCCGGCACGCTTGCCACGCGCAAGACGATGGCGGGCCAAGCCGCGGACCTCGGCGGCAACTGGCTCGCCGCGAGCGACCTGAACTTCTCGCAGCGCTTCCTCGACGCCGTGCGGCGCCTCACGCCCGCCGACCTGCAGCGCGTGGCGCGGAAATACCTCACGGCGGAAAACCGCACGCTCTACGCGCTGCTGCCCGAGGGCTCCGCGCCCAAGGCGACCGCAAACATCGAGGTCAGCAACCAGAGCGACATTACCAAGTTCATTTTGCCCAACGGCCTGCGCCTGCTGGTGAAGGAAGACCACCGTCTGCCCTTCGTGCACTTTCGCGCCGGCCTGCGCGGCGGCGTGCTGGCCGAGACGGCGGCGAACAACGGCGCGAGTTCCCTGCTCGCCAAGCTGCTGATGAAAGGCACCAAGACCCGCACCGCCGAGCAGCTCGCGACGGAAAGCGAGAGCGTCGGCGGCAGCCTCGACACCTACAGCGGCAACAATAGTTTCGGGGTCACCACCGATGTGCTGCGCGAGGATTTTGCCCTTGGTTTGGAACTCACCGCCGACGTGCTGCTGCGGCCCGCCTTCCCGAAGTCCGAGCTGGAGCGCGAGCGGGAGATTCAACTCGGCAACCTCCGCCACCAACGCGACGAGTTGCTGATGAGCTGCTTCAAGCTGATGCGGAAAACCCTCTTCGGAGACTCGGGCTACGGCCTCGATTCGCTCGGCACGGAGGAAACCGTGAAGCGGTTACAAGTCGCCGACTTCACGGCGTTGCACCGCCAACTCGTCACGCCCGACAACTGCGTCCTCTCCATTTACGGCGCAGTGGACACAAAGCGCGTCGTGGCCGAAGTGAAGAAGGCGTTTGGCAAATGGAAACCGGCCTGCGCGCCAAGCCCGAAACACCAAGCACAAGACACGAAACAGGCTTCGCTCCGCGCCAGCGAATCCCGCGACAAGAAACAAGCCGTCCTTGTCATCGGCTTCCCCGGCACCACGATGGCCCACGACGACCACCACGCGCTCGACCTCATCCAAGAAGCGTGCAGCGACATGGGGTCGCGGCTCTTCACGCGCATCCGGGAGAAGCTTGGGCTGGCCTACTACGTCGGCGCGCAGCATGTCGCGGGCTTGGTGCCGGGCTGGTTTGCCTTCTACTGCGGCACCGCGCCCGAGCAGGCCGCACAAGTGGAAAAGGAACTGCTTGCCGAGGCTGAGTTGCTCCGCACCGAAGGCTTGAGCGAAGAGGAATTAAGGCGCGCGAAGGCCAAAATCATCGGCCAAAGGAAAATCGCGCGGCAGGATTTGGGTGGTCAGGCGATGCTGCACGCCCTCGACGAACTTTACGGCCTCGGCTACCGCCGCCACGAGACCTCGGACGCCCGCTACGAAGCCGTGACGCTCGCCGAAGTGAAGGCCGTCGCCGCCCGTTATCTTGTGCCCAAGGTCGCCGCCGTGGCCATCATCAGCGGGCCGACAACGTGAGCCAGCCGGGCGTTGGGCTTTTGCCGTGAGGGGCCGCCGTCTTCTTTTGCATCGCGGCGAGGTCATCTAGATGCGGCTTGAGCTTTGGCTGCTGTTCGGTGCGCCCTCGCACCGAATACCGGGCGTGTGAACTCACTAAACGGCGCTGGCGAGCGTGCGTCCACGGCCGACCGCGACCCATTTCCAACTGCATCGTTCCGTAAGGAACGCCAACGGACGCGTCAGCAAAGATTCAGCCCGGCCAAACTAGACCGAGGCTGAACGTCAGCAAGAGGTAGCTTACAAGAGGCGGCTGAGGTCCCGCTGTTAGAACCCCGGCCAGGTGGTGTCTTCCCGCATCCAGAGCTTTGCGCGTGTGGAGACGAAGTTGTTGGGCTGACCGCCACCCGTCGGATTGCCGCGAACATCACCCAGCCATCGACAGCCGAGGCCGCGCAGTAGCGCGGACCTACCGGGTTCAAAGGCCGAAATAGCGGTGCTTCGCGGGACGTTGGCTCCCTTCCGTTGTCCGTCGAAAAGTGAGAAGCCAAAAATTGACGAATTACCCGCGTTAGTTAAGTGTGCTGACGGGCGGGTCTCGGGCTAGTTCGGCTCGCCTTTGTGCCTCAAAAAATGATTCGCCCCGGCGACGTCCATTCGGCACGCTGCCGGGCTTTATGTCGTTCAATGCATTGAACCTCGCCCCGGAAATCCTCCGCGCCATCGCGGACGCCGGTTATACCGAGCCAACCCCCATCCAGACGCAGGCCATCCCGCAGATTCTGGCGAACCACGACCTCACGGGCATTGCGCAGACGGGCACGGGCAAGACGGCGGCTTTCACGTTGCCCATCTTGACCAAGCTCGCGACCACCGCTGGGCAAGGGCGCGGCACGCGAATGCTTGTGCTCGCGCCGACGCGCGAACTGGCGGCACAGATCGAAGAGAACGTGCGCACCTACGCGAAGCACCTGCCATTACGCATGGCCACCATCTTCGGTGGCGTGGGCGAGACCGCGCAGATTAACGCGCTGCGCAACGGGCTGGACATCATCATCGCCACGCCGGGCCGGCTGCTGGACCTGATGGGGCGGCGCTTCGCGGATTTTAGCGGCCTGCAATTCCTCGTGCTCGACGAGGCGGACCGCATGCTGGACATGGGTTTTCTGCCAGACATACGGCGCATCGTGCGCGAGTTGCCCAAGCAGCGGCAGACGCTGCTCTTTTCGGCCACGTTGTCGCCAGAAATCGAGCGTTTGACCCATGAGTTTCAGCACTCGCCCAAGCTGGTGCAGATCGGGCGCCGCGCGAATCCGGCGGAGACCGTCACGCAGTTCGTTTATGAGGTGCCGCGTTCGCGAAAAGTGGCGTTGCTCGCGCACCTGCTGCGCGAGCCGGACATGAACATGGTGCTGGTCTTCGTGCGGATGAAGCATGCGGCCGACCGGCTGGCGCGGCAGCTCGAGCAGCACGGCATCAACTGCGCCACGCTGCACTCAAACCGCTCGCAGGCGCAGCGGCTGCGGGCGTTGCGGGACTTCAAGAGCGGCGCGGTGCGCGTGCTGGTGGCAACGGACATCGCGGCGCGGGGCATTGACGTGGACGGTATTTCGCATGTGGTGAATTTCGACTTTCCGATGCATGCGGAGGACTACGTGCATCGCATCGGTCGCACGGGCCGTGCCCAAGCGATTGGCGATGCAATCAGCTTTGTGACGCCGGAGGATCAACACGAGCTGCGGGGGCTGGAGCGGTTCATTGGGCGCGGGCTGGTGCGCAAGCACGCGGCGGACTTTGATTACACTGACCAACAGGGGCCACGACCGCAGCCCCAAACGCAAGCCCGCCACCAAGGCCAGCCGCAGCACCGGCAGCAGCAACAACGGCCCCAGCACCCCCAGCGCCACCAGCAGCAGAAGCGACCGCACCCGCAGCAACAGCAGCAGTCGCCGCGCGAGCTGCCGCCGCAGCAGCGCGAGAACAGTTGGCAGAGCGGCTTTGCGCCGGAACCAGGGAAGGGAAGCACCTGGGCGCACCGCCCTAGCCCGAAGAGTTCCGGCAACCGGCCCTTTCGGCGTCGCTGGGGCCGGTGAAGCTTGGGTGCTTCGTGCAAAGCGCGATTGACATTGCGGCTCTGCATTCCTAGCGTCCGCTTGTAAGTACTGAGCGGTTCGCCCCGAATTTACAATTTGGGGTTTTTTTTGTTTCTTGCCGTCCTCACCGATGGCCGACTGCTAGTAGCTGATAGTTAACATGGCCAACACGATTCTCGTCGGCGCCCAGTGGGGCGACGAAGGCAAGGGTAAAATCATTGACGTGCTCACGGAGGACGCGGACATCGTTGTCCGCTATGCCGGCGGCAACAATGCCGGCCACACCGTCATCGTGGGCGGGCAGAAGTTCGTCCTGCACTTGATCCCGTCCGGCATCCTGCGGCCCGGCAAAATCTGCGTCATTGGTAACGGTGTGGTGCTCGACCCCATCGGCCTCGTTTCCGAGATGGCCGGTTTAGCAAAGCTCGGCGTGAAGGTTACGCCGGATAACTTCCTCATCTCTGAGACCGCGCACGTTGTTTTTCCCTATCACCGTGAGCTGGACGGCGCGCGCGAGTTGGCCAAGGGCAAGGGCAAAATCGGCACGACTAAGCGCGGCATCGGCCCTTGTTATGGCGACAAGGCGGCACGCGTCGGCTTGCGCGTCTCCGACCTCATCAGCCCGGAGCGCTTCGCTGCAAAGCTGAAGGCCCGCGTGCAAGACGCGAACGCACATCTCAAGGGCCTCGGTGCCAAGCCCGTAAGCTACAAAAAGATTCTCGCGGATTATTCCGCCGCCGCTGACGTGCTCCGCACGTATGTGGCGAACACGGTGGTTTACCTGCACGAGGCCACGCGCGCGAAACGCGGCGTGCTCTTCGAGGGCGCGCAAGGGACGTTCTTGGACATTGACCATGGCACCTATCCCTACGTCACCTCGTCGAACACCACGGCCGGCGGCGCGTGCACCGGCTCCGGCGTGCCACCGCACAAAATGGACAAAGTAGTGGGCGTGATGAAGGCTTACACTACGCGCGTGGGCGAGGGGCCACTGCCAACCGAAAACGCGCAGGTTTCCGATCTGCTTCACGGCATGGGCCGCGAGTTTGGCGCAACCACCGGCCGGGCCAGGCGCTGTGGGTGGTTCGACGCCGTAGCCACACGCCACGCCACGATGGTCAACGGCATTGACGAGCTGGCGGTGACGAATCTGGACGGCCTTGACACGCTCGCCGCCATCAAAGTCTGCACCGGCTACCGCGTGGGCGCGGTGAAGTTCGACCACCTGCCCAACGACATCGAAGTTCTCGCACTGTGCGAAGCGGTCTACGAGGAACGCCCCGGCTGGCAGGTAGACACTAGCAAGGCTCGCAAGTGGAAGGATCTTCCACCTAAGGCTCGTGATTATCTCAAGTTCATAGCCGATCAGACGAGTGCAAAGCTCGCCATCGCATCTGTGGGGCCAGGCCGTGAGCAGACGATTTTCGTTTGAGCGGTTAAGCTGGCCCGCGCTGGAAGATACTTTAGTCCACGGCTACCCTGCTCGTGCGAGTTACGGGGGATTTCCACCGGGCGGTGACCGCTGCGAACCACGCCTGCCCGGCTCGCAAGGCCGACCAGCCGGCAACCTTGTTTTGAACAATCGCCCCGCTGGCTAGTCCACTGGTTGTGGCCTGTGCGCCCAATTTTAGACGGACTTACCAGTTGATTCCGCACCGTCGGCGGGCACATTCTTAGTTACAGCGAATATGAAATCATTTTTCTCTGCCGGGCTGGCAGCACTCTGCTTAGCGGGTGGGTCCACGCAGGCTGTCGAGTTCACGCGCGACCAAGCCGGACGCATCGCCAAATCCGTCGGTGATCTGCTCGACCGCGCACACTACAAAGGCGCCCCACTTAACGACGAGGTCGCCGCAATGCATTTAAAGAACTTTCTCGACGCCCTCGACTTCAACCACATGATTTTTCTTCAACCCGACGTGGACGAGTTCACTGAGAAATACGGAAAAGAACTGGATAACCTCACTAAGAAAGGCGACGCGAGCGCAGCTTACGAGATCTTCACCCGCTACCTGCAACGGCTCGATGCTGCCGTTGGCCGCGTCGGCTCCTTGGTCAAGGAAAAACACAACTTCACCACCGACGAAAAGTTTATTCCGCAGCGCAACAAGCTGCCGTGGCCTAAATCCGAGGCCGATGCGCAGGAGTTGTGGCGGCAGCGCGTGAAGTTTGAACTACTCGGCGGAAAGCTCGCCGGCGATACGCTGGAAAAGGCCGCCGAGAAAACCACCAAGCGTTACGCCCGGCTGCAGCGGAACATGAAGCAGTTTGATTCCAGCGATATTCTCCAAGCATATCTGTCGGCGCTGGGCCACGCCTATGACCCGCACTCTGACTACATGGCCCCCGCGGTCGCCAAAAACTTCAATATCCACAACGTGCAGTTGAAGCTCACCGGGATTGGGGCACAACTCACCCAGACCGATGAGGGTTACACCGAAATTGTGAACCTCACCCCCGGCGGCCCTGCCGAACTGAGCAAGCAGCTCAAGCCCAAGGACCGCATCGTTGCCGTCGGCCAGGGCTCTGCCGAACCCGTGGACTGTGTGGACATGAAGCTCGATGAGGTCGTAGACATGATCCGCGGCAAGAAAGGCACCGAGGTCCGGCTAATTGTCATTCCGGTCGGGGCTGCGAGCGATGCCGAGCGAAAAGAAATCCGCATTGTGCGGGACGAGATCAAACTCAAAGAGTCCTACGCTTACGCTCGTGTCGTTGAACTCGCAGGCTTGGACGGTAAGCTCCAGCGCCTTGGTGTGATCGAGCTGCCCCAATTCTACCAGAAGTGCGCGGCGGACGTTGAAAAGCTCATTGGCCGACTGAAGAAGGAAAACATTTCTGGCCTCGTCCTTGACCTGCGCCGCAACGGTGGTGGTCTGCTCAACGAAGCCGTAGAACTCACCGGCCTCTTCATTAAACGCGGCCCTGTCGTCCAAGTTCGCCAGCCTAAGCAGACTGAAGTCCTTGAAGATGAGGATGCCCGCCTCGCTTACGACGGTCCGCTCATCGTCGCCGTCGGCCACCACAGCGCCTCCGCCTCGGAAATTGTTGCCGCCGCATTGCAGGACTACGGCCGCGCGCTTATCGTCGGCGACCAGCACACGCACGGCAAGGGCACGGTGCAAACACTCTTTCCGCTCGCCCAGTGGATGGGCAATCGGCAGGTCACCGATCCCGGCCAGCTCAAGTTCACCATCTCAAAATTCTACCGCATTGCTGGCGGCACCACGCAGAAGCACGGTGTCACGCCCGATATCACGTTGCCCAACGTCCTCGACCTCCTCGAAACTGGTGAGGCTTACTTGCCCAACGTCCTCGACGCCGACAACATTCAGCCCGCAAAATACCAGCGCACTGACCGCGTCAACGGAAGCCTCGATCAGCTCCGCAAGCTTTCCACTGACCGCATCGCCAAGAACCAGGACTTCCGCTACATCCTCGAAGACATCGAGCAGGTGAAAAAACAGCGGGCTGACAAGAGCGTTTCGTTGAGCGAACCGCAGCGCCTCAAGGAAAAAGCCGAAGCGGAGGCCCGTGCGGAAGTCCGCAAGAAGGAGCGCGACGCCCGGGCAGCCGTCACCGACAAAGTCTTCCTCGTGAAGACTGAGACCGTGGATAAAAACCAGCCACTCGTCGCACTCCAGCCACCCAAACCCAAAGCCGAGGACAAAAACAAACCGAACCCCAAGGCTTCAGCCCCAAAAAACCCGGAGGACGGCGAGGAGCCTGAGGACACCACAGACGCGGCGAAAGCCATCCTCGACGTATATCTGAAGGAAACGCTCAGCATCCTTAGCGACTATATCCGCCTCCAACCCAAAGCCGACCGCGGCGAACTTGTGGTGGTGCCGGCGGCGAAGTAACTAGCCAGTTGGATGAGCGCCACCGTCTCTCGCCGCTCCTTCCTCACCCGCTCCGGCCTTGGCTTCGGTACGCTGGCACTAAATACGATGCTTGCGCGGGATGGTTTCGGGTTGGAAGGCAGTTGGCGGCCACCCACGGGCCTGCCGCATTTTCCCGCGCGGGCCAAGTCGGTCATCTGGATTTTCTTGCGGGGTGGGTTGAGCCACATGGAGAGCTTCGACCCCAAGCCGGCCCTCACCCAATACGCCGGCAAGACCTTTGATGAAACGCCTTTCAAGGGCATCAACGATCCCGAGAAACGCAAGCGCGTGCGCGTGGTTGTGGTCAACGATGCCAACGGCCAGCAGCGCAACAAGATTTACCCGCTGCAAGTCGGCTATGCGCCCGGCGGCAAAAGCGGCATCGCGGTCAGCGACTGGTTTCCCCACCTCCGCGCTTGCGTGGACGACCTCGCCATCGTGCGCTCCATGTGGACCACCGATGACAATCACGGCGCGCAGGTGCAGTTTCATTCCGGCCGGCACATGCTTGACGTGCAGGAGCCGACCATCGGCGCGTGGGTGAACTACGGCCTCGGCTCGCTCAACGACAATCTCCCGCAGTTCATCAACATGGGCCCGCGCTTCTTCGACAAGCGCGACGGCCGTTACCTCGGCCCCGCCTACGACGCCGTGCCGCTCGTCATTGACCCGCGCGAACCGCTCGCCTACGCGCGGCCGGAGGGCGACCTCAGCGCTGCGGAGCAACAAATACAGTTCAACCTCGTCGGGCAGTTGAACCGGCTAAAGGCCACGCAATACCCCGGCGACCAAGCCCTCGACGCGCGCATCAAGAGTTACGAACTCGCCTTCCGCATGCAGATGGCCGTGCCCGAAGTGGTCAACTTCGAGCGCGAATCCGCCGAGACAAAACAGCTCTACGGTCTCGACCATTCCGAGACGAAAGCCTTTGGCACCCAACTCCTCGCCGCGCGCCGCTTCGTCGAGCGCGGCGTACGCTTCATCCAAATCCAGCACGGCGACGGCGCGGCCGGCGCGTGGGACGCGCATAGCGGACTGAAAGCGAACCATGCCAAACTCACCGCCCAAGTGGACAAACCGACCGCTGGCTTGCTCCAAGACTTGAAACGCCGCGGCCTGCTCGACGAAACCATCGTTGTCTTCGCCACCGAATTTGGCCGCACCCCCGGCTCGCAAGGCGCGGACGGGCGCGACCATCATCCCTATGGCTTCTCGGTCTGGCTGGCCGGCGGTGGCATCAAGGGCGGGGTGGTTCATGGCGCGACAGATGAGTTGGGCTTCCACGCCGTCGAGGACGCGCACTACGTCACGGACACCCACGCGACCATCCTGCACCAACTGGGATTGAATGGCCGCCGCCTCGAAGTCCCTGACCGCAAGCGGCTCGACTTGGACCACGGCGAAATCATCCGGCCCATTCTCGCGTAAGCGACATCGGTCGAGCCGACGTGCGTAGTCCCTGACTGAACTCCCGCTTGAGTCCCACCAACCGCACGGCGCAAGCTCACCTCATGCACGTCCGACTGACCCTGCTCGCCCTCTGCCTGCTCGCGTTCACCGCCGCTGCTGCGCCGAAGCTCAACGTCCTCTTCCTGGTTGCCGATGACCTGAACACCCGCCTCGGCTGCTACGGCGACCCGCTCGCGTCCTCGCCGAACATTGACCGCCTCGCCAAGCGCGGCGTGCGCTTCGAGCGCGCCTATTGCCAGTATCCGCTGTGCAACCCGTCGCGCTCCTCCTTCATGTCCGGGCTGCGGCCGGACACCACGCGCGTGTTTGAGAACGTCACACACTTCCGCAAGGCCGTGCCCGACGCGCAAACCCTGCCGCAGACCTTCCAGCGCGCCGGCTACTCCGTGGTGCGCGCGGGCAAGCTCTACCACTACGGCGTGCCGATGCAGATCGGCACGGACGGCTTCGACGATGCACCCTCGTGGCAGCGGACCATCAACCCGTCGGGCCGCGACAAAGCAGAGGAGAGCTCGCTGCTCAACTACACGCCCAAGATCGGTCTCGGTGCGGCGCTCGCGTGGCACACGACGGCCGGTGACGGCACGGACCACACCGACGGACTGATCGCCGGCGAGGTCATCAAGCTGCTGGAGCAGCACGCCGCCCAGCCGGACAAACCCTTCTTCATCGCCTGCGGCTTCTTCCGTCCCCACGTGCCGTGTGTTGCGAGCCAGCCGTTTTTCGACCTGCATCCGGTGGAGAAATTTTCGCTGCCCAAGGAGCCGCTGGAACACCTCGCGAAGATTCCCCGCGTGTCGCCGCTCGTGAACCCGCCCAACTACGGCGTGGCCGAGCCGGACATCCGCCAGTTCCTCCGCGCCTACTACGCGAGCGTGAGCCAGATGGACGCGCAGGTCGGCCGCGTGGTGGACGCGCTGGACCGCCTTAAACTCGCGGACACCACCCTGATCATTTTCTTCAGCGACCACGGCTGGCTGCTTGGCGAGCATGGCGGACAGTGGCAGAAACGCAGCCTCTTCGAGGAATCCGCGCGCGTGCCGCTGATCATCGCCAGGCCGGGGAACAAGGTGAACGGCCAGACGTGCCGCCGTCCGGCCGAGCTTGTGGACCTGCACCCAACGATCGCCGACCTCGCCGGCCTGCCCATCCATCCGAAGCTCGAAGGCAAGAGCCTCAAGCCGCTCCTGGCTAATCCCCAGGCCGCATGGGACAAGCCCGCGTTCACCCAAGTCACCCGCAACGCCGAGGTCAGCCTCACCGTCGGCGTGGATCCGACCAAGAAGTCGCTCATGGGCCGCAGCGTCCGCACCGACCGCTGGTGCTACATCGAATGGGATGGCGGCCTCGCGGGCGTGGAGCTTTACGATGCTCAGGCGGACCCCAAGCAATACCACAACCTCGCCGGCGACCCTAAACACGCAGCGGCCGTGACTGAGCTAAAGAAGCTGCTGGAGCGCGGGCCGGCCAAGTGATCGTGCGGCCCAGTGCTAGCCGAAAGTTAGCGTTGGATCACGATAGCGCGGCTAGAAGTGCTCGGGTAAACTCACCGCCATAAAATCATGCGAAGGCATCGAAAACCAAACTCGAAGTCCCCCATGCGATTCAAATTCGAAGCACCAAGCTTACTCGGGTCGAGTCGGCGTCGATTTGGAACGTGGAGCTTGGTGATTCTTTGGAGCATTGGATTTGGGTTTTGGAGCTTCCCCGCCAGCGCCGCCCCAGCGAAGCCGAACATCATCTACATTCTGTCCGATGACATGGGCTTCTCGGACCTCGGCTGTTACGGCGGCGAGATTGCCACGCCGCAGTTGGATGCGCTCGCGGCGGGCGGCCTGCGCTTCACGCAGTTCTACAACACCGCCCGCTGCTGTCCGACGCGCGCGTCGCTGCTCACCGGCCTTTACTCACACCAAGCCGGCATCGGGCACATGGTGGACAGCAAGAAAGGCGGCCCCGGCTACCAGAATGACCTGAACCAGCAGTGCATCACCATCGCGCAGGCGCTCCGGCCCGCCGGCTATCGCAACTACCTCGTCGGCAAATGGCACGTCACCCCGCGCGCGCCCGATCCGGCGAATCCCTCCAAGCACAACTGGCCGCTCCAACGCGGCTTCGACCGCTTTTACGGCACCATCCACGGCGCGGGCAGCTTCTTTGACCCCAACACCCTCACACGCGACAACCAGTTCATCTCGCCGCACGCCGACCCCGAGTATCGCCCCGCCGAGTATTACTACACCGACGCCATCAGCGACCACGCCGTGCGTTTCATTCGCGAGCACGCGCAGCAGTCGCCGGACAAACCGTTCTTCCTGTATGTGGCCTACACCGCCGCGCACTGGCCGATGCACGCGAAGGAGCAGGACATTGCCAAATACAAAGGCCGCTACGACTCCGGCTACGAACCCATCCGCGCCGCGCGCTGGGCAAAGGCCAAGCAACTCGGGCTAGTGGAGCCAAAGTGGGCACTCACGCCCGCGTCCGGCGCCTGGGCGAACGTCGCGGACAAGGCCTTCGAGACGCGTTGCATGGAAGTCTATGCCGCGATGGTGGACTGCATGGACCAAGGCATCGGGCGCATCGTTGCCGAACTGAAGGCGCGCGGGCAACTCGAGAACACGCTGGTCTGCTACCTGCAGGACAACGGCGGTTGCGCCGAGGGCATGGGCCGCGCGCAACGCCCCGTCACCCCGCGCGCCGCGCAACCCACGCTCGCACCGCTGGCGAAGGACTATTTGCAGCCCGACATGATTCCCAAGCAGACCCGCGACGGTTACCCGGTGCGCCAAGGCTACGGCGTCCTGCCCGGCGGCGCGGACACTTACCACGGCTACGGCCGCGAGTGGGCGAACGTGAGCAACACTCCCTTCCGCGAATACAAACACTGGGTCCACGAAGGTGGCATCAGCACCCCACTCGTCGCGCACTGGCCGCGGGGGATTGCCGCACGGGGCGAACTCCGTCACCAACCGGGACACCTCATCGACCTCATGGCCACGGCCGTGGACCTCGCCGGCGCGAAGTATCCCGCCGAACTAAATGGCGAGCGCATCACGCCGCTGGAAGGCGTGAGCCTGCGCGCCGCGTTCGAGGGCAAGCCGCTCCCGCGCACGCAGCCCATCTTCTTCGAGCACGAAGGCAATCGCGCTGCGCGCGAAGGCGATTGGAAACTCGTCGCCAAAGGCCCGGCCGGGAAATGGGAACTCTACAACCTCGCCGCCGACCGTACCGAAACGCGCGACCTCGCCGCCGCCGAACCAGCGAAGCTCAAAGAGCTCATCGCAAAATGGGAAACTTGGGCCAAACGCGCCTACGTCATTCCGTGGCCGCACACGCCGCAGTATGGCGCGACGCCCATGGACAATCCGGAGAAAAAAGGGAACTAGTAATCGGAGCGGTAGCAACCCAAACCAGATACGCAGCGAGCGGCGGCCACTAACAAGTCACGGCATGGCAAATAACAAGCGCGGGGTTAAATAACCACCCGTCCTCAAAGAGGGAACCTGATTAACAACCTTTCAACCGTCATTGTAATTGTTCTTTTGTCCCCCGAAACTTTCTGAAACCGATTTTTAACCAACCATTTCGATGACGCGGCCGTTGTTGCTTTTGACGCTGGCCGGCCTGCTGCTGACTGAGTGGTTTGCCTCCGCGTTCGGGCAGACCATCGCAAATTCGAAACCGGTGCCTCGGTCGAAGCTGCCGAGAGACCACGAGTATCAGCGGGTGCTTATCGAATACCTCGGCTCGCTAAGGTCGGAAGATTTCGCTCATGGCGTGGTGGCGAAGCTGACGAATGAGCCGGTCGAGCACGATGCTGAAACGCTCTTTCGCACGACGATCTTCACGCGCATGACGCAGCCACTCGTCGGCACAAAGCGCGGCCCGCCTGCGATCAACGCGCCGCCAGAATGCTTCCTCCTATCTGCCATCGAGACGCCGCAAGGGGTCATGCGGCCGCCGGTCTGGCCCGAGACTTTGATCCCGCTCGTGCAGTGGAACTATCCCGGTAATCCATTCCACAATAACCGCGGCTTGAAGTTGCGAGCGTTCGCGACCGCGATGGCCAACATGCTGATGGTTGACGCCGATTTCGACGATGATCCAAAGGCCGGCCGGGCCGACCTTTTCTCTTATCAACTGGTTTACTTCGGCTTGCCCTATCCAGGGTTTAGGGATGTGTTGCCAGAACGAGTGCGAAAAGCCTACGAAGCGGGGCTTAGAAAACACGGTGAGCGGGTCATTCAGTGGGGTGTGCGCTGGGAAGACCCTCAATCCGACTTAATCGCGCCGTTGGGTCTATGGTGCGTAGCGCGGGTCTTGGCCGATCCAGTGTTTTCCGCCCAAGTTGAAACGTTCGCCAAGAGACTCTATAGCGATCCCGCATACTTCAGGCCTGCCGGCTACTGGACGTTCCGCGGCGGACTAGACATCCCATTCAACGGCCAAGCCAATCTGTTCGCCGTAACGACGGGTCTGGCCGCGAACTGGCCTTTCGTGAATGAGGCGCTGGCCAAGACCTATCGCTTACGGGGCCACTTGATCCTCCGCGAGCCGGACGGTGCGCTTACAGGGCCGAGCCATTTCAATTCCCGGGTGGCGGGACCGGCCTCCGTTGACCAGTGGTCATGGGGGACAATTCGCGATCTGGCTGCCGCGATGCTCACCGACGAAGCGGCCCACCTGAACACGCTGCCCAGCGATGGCGAGTTGAAGAACAGCCCGGCTCTAAAGGCGGCCCAGTTCAATTCGCAGATCGCCGAGAACCCAGTCAAAATGCTGAACGGCGTCCCCGTTACTCCCAATGAACACTACCGCAACGAAGAGTTGGCGAATCATCCTTGGGAACGCCGGATTTGGATGACCTACAATTTTCCCGCCAGCGTAAACCCCGGCCACGAGTTTTACCGCCCGGGCGCGTACGCCCACTTCAAAAAACTGGTTGCTGAAAATTCTCCATATCTCAAGTCACCGTTTGAACGCGGCGAGAACTTCATCCGCGCGTTTGAGAAAGACTTTGTCGTCTGCAAGCAGCCGGGCTTCGCGGCCATCCTGCACGTCGGCTCCATTGGAGGTCAGGATCCGAATGATGGCTTGAGGCAATTTCCCGGCCCGATGGGCCTAAGCGGCGGGCAACTCTCCGCGTTCTGGACGCCCCACACCGGGTGCGTGATCCTCGGCCAGCGCGGCGGCATGACTTCCGGCAAATCGTTCGACGCCATCGACAATTGGCGTAATTGGCCGAACCATGCGGTGAGCGGCCTCACCGCCGCTGGCGTCTTCTTCACCTCGGCTCGCATTCAAAGGCCCGACGTGTCACTCCAGATCATGGGCCAGACCGCCGTCGTCACCGTCGCAGGCATCGTGCCGCCCAACGTGGTGGGGCAGACGCCGACGATCTTGGGAAAATACGAGTACTCGCGGCAGTTCCAGATCGATGGCGCTGGAATCGCGATCGAGACTACACTTCGCGGTGACGGCAAGGACCAGATTGTTGAACTGTATGAGACCTTGCCGGTCTACCTCCGCGATTCACAGCGGCAGCCCACCGTCGTGCCAACTAAGATCGAATTTCTAGTTGCCGAAAAATGGACGCAAGCCACCGAATCACTTGTTAGAGCGTCGGCTGTGCGACTAACACGGTTCGACCACGCAGTCCTCATCACTTTCGACCGTGCTCGGCGAGTAAAGCTGTCTCCAGAGGAATGGAGCGACACTTACATCAGCCGAGGCATGGGCCGCAATGTGCTGATCAACTTGCGCGACGCCGACGACGCCGAACCGGTCATCGAGCCGAAGTCGATTCGCTATCGGCTGACTTCGACGACACCGGAGGCACCTAACAGGAACTAGGAAATACGTCGAGCAACCTAACGGCGCGCCAGCAGCCGCTGGGTGATCGTTCACAAGTGCACATCGCTCAGTGCCGCAAAGAAAGAACGGCGCGCTACATGGCCGACTATTTCTCTTCACAATTTACCCTGAGGAGAACATCAATTCTCCCGACGACTCAGGCCCGTCAACCAAAGCCATTTAAGCTTCTTAGAAAGGGCAAACTGTGTTCGCGTAGATAGAAAAACTCATTTTTGAAAAGCACCAAAACGTATGAACCCAAACACCTCTGAACCGGTAAAAAACATCCAGGAACAACCATTCTGGGGGGGATTGCTCGCCCGAAAAAGCAAGTTGCCCATGGGTTTCAATTGGCGCTCGAGTTGGGTGTTCGGCACGGTGGCATTTTTGGCCTGGTGCGCTTCGGCGAGCGCACAACTATTCGTCTATGAGGGATTTGATTACCCGCCGGACGGGTCAAAGCCGACGTCCGGCTTGGCCGGAAAGAGCGGCGGACAAGGATTTTCCGCGGCATGGCGATCCACAGTGCTGCCGGCAGGAGTGGACAATTTCGGGCTGACCTACACCAAAAATGGCGTGGATTTGCTGGTATCGGGTAACTCCGCCTACGCCCAGTTGGGGACGACTAACTGGCTCTTTGCGGAGATGCGTCGTCCCACCACCAACGCCAGTATCGGCGTTAATGGGATCACGCGCTGGTTTTCCATGCTGGTGCGGCTGGCAGATAACCCCGCACACAAGGCGGCGCCTGTCGGGCAAATCGGATGGTGGGCAGGCGTGAAGATGACCGGATCTGCCGGTTGGTTTGGCCGGAACGCAAACAAACTCGCCTGGGGAGTGGAAGCGCCGGCGGTGGACAGCCCGGTTGCATTGACTTATGGGCAGACTGTTTTGCTGGTCATGCGAGTTGACTACCTGGCAGGTCAGGACCGCACCACTTTGTGGGTTAATCCGACGCCCGCGTTAGATTCATCCATCGTGGCGCCGGCGGAGGCGCCGGACATTAACGAGGCTTTGCTCAGTGAAGTGACGAGCAGCGATTTGGTTTTGTCATGCAGTTGTGAGGCGAACCTTGACGAGATTCGAATCGGCGCGACGTATTACGATGCGGTGCCTGGAACCAGGACCAAGTTGAACCGCGCAGCCTCCAAAGAGCAATCGCCGGCTGCCAAGCCCGTGAATGAATTCACAGTTTGGCTGGGCATACCGCTGATCGTCATCGCGCTAGGCTTGGGTATCTGCTTCGCGATCAAAAGCCGCTCTAGGAGAAGCGGTCAATAAACAGCGGATGCGAGCCTCCACCGATCCGACAATCGCCGACCGAAGCATAAAATTCCAAACCAGCTTGAATTCCGGCAAAGGCAGCCAAACAATTACGTTCAATCCTAAATAGATGGCATCTCAAAAACGCCCCACCCCTTATTGCCAAATCGTACACCCCCCATGAGCCACCCAAGTCGTCGCAAAATCCTTCAGAGTTCCATGGCAGCGAGCCTCACCGCCTTGCTTGAAGCTCCCACGTTGGCAGCCGAAGCCGGGGGCATGTCCATCGCACCGTTCCGTTTTGATGTTACCCCGCCGCAAGGTCACCCGCTTTGCGGGGGGTGGATCAAGCCTGCCGAAGAGGTTGATGACACGTTGGAGGCAATCGGCTGGGTGCTCTTGGGTATGGGCAAACCGGTCGTGATCTGTGCGGTGGACTGGACAGGCATCCTCAATGAGGCGCATCTCGCCTGGCGCACCAATCTAGCAGAGGCAGCAGGTACCACCCCTGACCGCGTGGCAGTGCAGTGCGTTCATCAGCATGACGCTCCCTTTGTTTGTCTGCGCACTGAGCAACTGTTGCAAAAACTGGCGGCAGGGCTCTCAAACATGAAGGTGGATTTTTTTCAAGAGTGTCTGCGTCGCGGAGTTAACGCAGTCAAAGCAGCAATGATAAAAGCGCGGCCGCTGACCCATGTGGCGCGGGCCGAGGCACGCATTGAAAAGGTAGCTGGCAACCGCCGCCTCTTGCTAGGGCCGGACGGTAAAGTGAAAAAGATGCGTGGCAGCTCCAGCCGTGACCCTGAGTTGGTGGCGTTGCCGGAGGGCCTGATCGATCCAATGCTTAAGAGTGTGGCGTTCTACAGTGGCACCGAGAAAGTGCTTTGTTGCCACTATTACGCTTGCCACCCAATGAGCCACTACGCCAAGGGCCGCGTGAGCAGCGACTTCCCCGGCCTTGCTCGCAAGCGGTTGCAACAAGAAGAACCCGGCTGCACGCACATTTACTTCACCGGAGCCGCTGGAAACATCGCCGCAGGTAAATACAACGACGGCTCGCCTGAGGCGCGAGTGCAACTCACGCAACGCATTTATGATGGGCTCAAGTTGGCCGCCACCCACCTAAAGCCGCAACCCGTAAGCCGTGTTTCTTGGCACACACAGGACATCTTACCGGAAGTTAACCCGGCCTTTACCCACGCAAACGAGACCGCCCTAATCGAGAACCCGGCCAATATCCCAGCCAATCGCATCCGTCCAGCCATGCGCGTGGCTTGGATCGAGCGCATCGAGAAGCGACAGCCGATCGTGCTTAGCGCCTTGCACGTGAACGAAATCACTCTGCTGCATCTGCCGGCGGAATCCTTTGTGGAGTATCAACTTCGTGCTCAAGAGGCACAGCCACAGCGCTTCGTAGCAACGGCCGCTTATGGTGACGGCGGAGCTTGGTATATCCCCACAAAAGAGGCTTTTCCCCAAGGGGGATATGAAGTCAGCGTGGCTAACTGCTCCGCCACTGCTGATCCTTTAATGACTCAGGCCATCCGCACATTGCTAAATGCTTAATGGCATGTGGTCTCATTTTACTCATCCAACTACATGCTCTCATGTCAGCAGCCCAGCGGGGTGAGTCGTTGCTAGTCTCGGCCCACTCGCCTAGGTGAGATCCTCCAGCCCAATCGCTTGTTGAACTCTCCTGCGTTGCATCAACTAGCGAGTAACTTCCGGCAGGCCACTTCCAGATTCCTCATTTGCTTGGCGGATTTGGCCTCGATGTAGCAGCGGATGAGCGGCTCGGTGCCGCTGGCGCGAAAGGCGACCCACTCGCGGTTGGGCAGCAAGAACTTAAAGCCGTCGGTGGTGATGAACTTCTCCACCGAGATGCCGCCCACGTCGCTGAGGCCAGCCTTGAGCTTGCCGAGCAGGGCGTCCTTGGTCTCGGGGTTGATTTTGACGTTGATGCGCGTGGTGTGGAATTCGCCGGTCTGTTTTTCGATTTCCCTGAGAATTTGGCCGAGGGATTTCTTCTCGGTCGCAACGAGTTCGGCCATGAGCAGGCAGGCAAGCACGCCGTCCTTTTCGGGCACGTGGCCTTTCACGCTGAGGCCGCCGCTTTCCTCGCCGCCGACGATGATGGGTTCGCTCTCCATGAGTGCGCCGATGTATTTGAAGCCCACCGGCGTCTCGTGGAGTTTCACGCCGAGCAACTCGGCCACGGCGTCTACCTGATGGCTCGTGGGCACGGTGCGGACGACCGCGCCAGTCCAGCCGCGGTTCTTTTTCAAGTGATAGAGCGCGAGGGCAAGAATCTGGTTTGGCGTGAGCCAAGCGCCACTCTTGTCCACGACGCCGAAGCGGTCGGCATCGCCGTCTAGGCCGAGGCCGAACTGGGCTTTGCCCGCGAGGACGAACTTACTGACTTCTTCCATGCCGTGGGCGTCGGGCTCAGGGTGATGGCCGCCGAAAAGCGGGTTCAGCTCGTTGTGGAAGGTCGTGATTTTTGCGCCGCCGTCTTCAGCAAGGAGCGTGTCGAGGTAGCCGCGACCGGTGCCGTACATCAGCTCGACGGCGATTTTCAGCTTCGCTTTTCGGACGGTGGTAAAGTCGATCAGCTTGCGGACCTGCTTAAAGTAATCGGGTACCGGGTCGATGGTCTTGCACGAGAAAGTGCCGACGACGGCGGCCTTGAAGGTCCAGCCCTCGGCCAGGCGTTTGGCGATGTTGGCTTCGATTTGCTTGGTGACTTCGGGGGTGGCGGGCGCGCCGTTGAAGGTGGAGAACTTGAGGCCCTGGTATTCCGCCGGGTTGTGGCTGGCGGTCATGTTGATGCCGCCGATGGCCTTGCGGGCGCGGATGGTGTGGGAGATGACGGGCGTGGGGACGTCGCGCTGGCAAAGGAGGCAGATGAGGCCGTTGGCGGTGAGGACTTCGGCGACGGCGAGGCTGAACTCGCGGCCGAGGAAACGGGTGTCGTGGCCGAGGATAACTACAGGCTTTCGCTTGGAGATTTCCGATTTCCGATTTCCGATTTCCGATTTTAGGTAGTCGGCGATGCCTTGGGCCGCAAGGCGAACGCCGTCGAAGGTGAAGTCACGCGCGATGAGGCCCCGCCAGCCGGAGGTGCCGAATTTGATGTTGGGTGTCATGGCAGGGGGCTCCGCAGGCAATGTTTAGTCATTAGCAACAGTAAGTTTGACGACGACAAAAAAAGGCCGGGCGTTTGACCCGGCAGAGATGCCACATTCCGCATTCGCAAAGCTGTATTTAAATCAGCTTTTCCATGCGAACGCGCCCTTCTTGAGCGCGTAGAAGTAACCGATGAAGAGAATGCCGACGAAGGACGCCATGGAGCCGAGAATGAGCGTGGCGTTTTGGGCAAGTTGCTCGCGATAAACGATGGCCCATGGGTAAAGGAAGACGACTTCGATATCGAAAAGGATAAAGAGCATTGCCACGAGATAGAACTTCACTGAGAGGCGCGTGCTGCCTTCGCCGATGGGGAGCATACCGCACTCGTAGGGGATATCCTTCACCTGCGTTGTGCGGGCGGCTATTTTTTTATTAAAGAATCGCCCAGCAATTTCCGAGAGCACGAGGATGCCGCCGGCGATGGCGAGGGCCACGAGAAGAAGGAGAAGGACGGGCGCGTATTGCGCCAACTGCGAATCCATGTCGAAACGTTAGAAATGGCCTCCGGGCTTGGCAAGGGTAAAGGCCCTTCGCCAGATAATGGATTTTAACAAAACTTCGCCACTAGTGCCCCAGAATGCTGTGCTAATATTTTTACTTGGGTTCCCTAGCCCGCAACGTCAGTATACCTTAGGAATAGAAATTATGGCACGAATCACATGGCAGCAGGTCGATTGGTATAACACGGTGTTCCTTTTGGGGACGCTGGCGGTAACCCTTACGGCGGTGCCCGCCTACCTCTGGCTCTACGGCCCGTCTTGGTTCCACGCGGGCATGTTCGTGCTGTTTTTCATCTTAACCGGCCTCAGCATCACCCTTGGATACCACCGACTTTTTTCCCACCACGCCTTTCAGGCGGCTTGGCCAGTGCGGCTGCTTACCCTCATCTTTGGCGCGGCCGCGTTCGAAAATTCCGCATTGACGTGGTGTGCCGACCACCGTCAGCACCACAAGCACACTGACCGAGAGGAGGATCCCTACGACATCTCCAAGGGCTTCTTTCACGCGCACATGGGATGGATCATTTTCAAGCTGGGCGAGCCACCGTCTTTTGCGAGCGTGCCGGATCTTGAGCGCGACTCCCTCGTGCGCTGGCAGCATCGGAACTATGTGTTGATTGGCCTGCTGGCCGGGTTCGCCCTGCCTGCCTTAATCGGCTGGTATTGGGGCGGGGCCAAGGATGCGCTGGGTGCGTTCCTAATCGCCGGTGTGGCGCGCACAGTGTTTGTGCATCATTCCACTTTTTTCATTAACTCTCTCTGCCACACTCTAGGCAAACAGCCCTACTCAGACCGCTGCACTGCGCGTGACCACTGGCTGATGGCGTTCTTTACCTTCGGCGAGGGTTATCACAACTTCCACCACGCCTTTCAGCACGACTACCGGAATGGCGTGAAGGCCTGGCAATTTGACCCCACCAAGTGGTCTATCTGGCTGCTCTCAAAAGTCGGCCTTGCCTCGCAGCTTCGCCGCGTGCCAGAGGAGCGAATCCGCCACGCCGAGATCACCGAGCAGCAGCGTCAACTCGTTACCAAGATGGCCGCAATGCCCCTTGCGCAAGCTGCGTTGCTCCGCGCACAAATTGAAGCCGTTCAAGCCCGCCTGCGCGAGGCATATGAACACTGGGAAAAACTCGAAGTGGAATACCGTCGTGCGATGGACAAGAAACTTGAGGCCTCGAAAGACAAGTTAGCCGAGCTGACCCGGGAGTTTCGCGAGGCTCGTGAGAAGCTCGTTGTCGCCTTTCGCGAATGGGAGCGTGCCCACTCGACAGCGCTCTCCGCCGTGCTAGCGGGAGCCTGAACCAATCCTCAGGACGCAAAAGGGCGACGAAAATTTCGTCGCCCATTTTGCTTTTCCAACCTCAAACCGGCCGCGCTACTCCCGCACCGTTGCACCGAGTTTCTGCTTTAGCGCGTCCACCGCCTTCGCATGCGCCGCGTTCACATCGTTGTCGGTCAGCGTCTTGTCGGCGGCACGGTAGGTGAAGGCGTAAGCAAGGCTCTTCTGGCCAGCGGGCACGTTCTTCCCCCGGAAGATGTCGAACAACTCCACGCTCTCCAGATTCGCAGGCTTGGCCTGCTTCACGGCTTGCCCCACGGCGTCGTGCGTCGTGGCCTCGGGGACAAGTATCGCCACGTCGCGGCGGCTGGCGGGGAATTGCGGCAACTGCTTGAAGGACTTGTTCCGGTTGCCGCGCGCGAGCAGCTCGTCGAGCCGCAGCTCCGCGAGGAACACGGCGTCCCGCAGATCGTATTGCTTAGCGAGCGCGGGCAGGAGTTGACCGAGTTCGCCGAGTTGAACCTTCCCGCCGAGCGTGATGACAGCCGATTCGAGGAAGAGCGCGTGTTGCTCGGCTCGCTTGGCAAACTGCACCCCACGCAAGCCGAAGTGCTCCAGCAAACTCTCGACGAGGCCCTTGAGGTCCATCGCGTCGAACTTCGCGTCACGGTCGTCGCCGCTCCAAAACGTCTGCGCCCGCGCGCCAGTGAGCGCAATGGCAACGCGGCGCTCCTCCTTCGTCTGCCCATTCACGTTGGTGAACACGCGGCCAATTTCGAACAACGCCACGTCGTTGTTCTTGCGGTTCAAGTTGTGGCGCAGCGAGTGAATAAGCCCAGGCAGCAACGACGGCCGCAGCACGTCCATGTCGGAACTCAGCGGGTTCGCCAGCGGCACGCATTCCGCACTCCGCATCCCACATTCCGCACTCGAAACAAGCGTTTGCCCCTGCGCTTCGTTCAGCCCGAGGCCTGAGAGCAGCCGGCGCACGGCGGCAATCTCGTCATACACGGCGTCAAACGGATGCGCGCCAACTGCTCCGCGCGGGGCGGTGCTGGGGATTTTGTCCACGCCGTACAGGCGGGCGATTTCCTCGATGAGGTCCACCTCGCGCTTAAGATCCACGCGGAACGTCGGGATGGAGAAGGTTGCCGATTGGCCATCAGTGATCGGCAATGCTCCCAAGCCCAGACTCGTGAGCAGTTTGACCTGTCGCTCCGGCGCGATGGCGACGCCGAGCAGTGCATCCGTCTTGGCAAAGCGCAGGGAAATCTCCTTCGCCTTCGCTGGCTGCGGATACGCATCCAACACGCCGGGCACGAGCGTCCCGCCGGCAGTTTGAAGAATGAGCTGCGCCGCGCGTAGGCTCGCGTAGTCCGCGATGCCCACGTCACAGCCGCGCTCGAAGCGATAGCTGGACTCGCTGCGCAAGCCCAGCGCCTTGCTCGTGCGCCGGATGTTTGGCGGTGTGAAGTAGGCGCTCTCAATGAGCACGTCGCGCGTGTCATTGCGAATCTCCGTGTTCGCGCCACCCATGATGCCGGCGAGCGCGATGCCTTTTTGCTCGTCGGCGATGAGCAGCATGTCGCTAGTGAGCGTGCGCTCTTGGTTATCAAGCGTCTTGAACTTCTCTTCCGCCGCGGCGCGCCGCACGACGATGGTTGGCTTGCCAGCCGCGCTTTTGGCGATGAGGTGATAGTCGAACGCGTGCAGCGGCTGGCCGGTTTCGAGCATCACGTAGTTGGTCACGTCCACCACGTTGCTGATGCTGCGGATGCCGACCTTTTCCAACGTCTGCCGCAGCCAGTCCGGGCTGGGGCCGACCTTCACCCCCGTCACAACGCGCGCGGTGTAACGCGGGCAAAGTTCCGGCTCTGTGAGACGCACGGCAACGGAATCCAGGACTCCGCCTTGCGCATTCGGCACTCCGCATTTCGGAATCCTCAGCGGGTTCCCCGTCAGCGCCGCAATCTCCCTCGCGATGCCAATAACGCTGTTGAGGTCCGGCCGGTTCGGCGTGACTTCGAGGTCATAGACCACGTCGCTGCCCGCGCGGCCCAAGTGCTCGGCAAAGGGCTGACCGACCTTCGCATCCGCCGGCAAGATGATGATGCCGTCGCCGTCTTCACCGAGGCCAAGTTCCTTCTTCGAGCACATCATGCCCTGGCTCACGACGCCAAAGACCTTGCGCTCCTTGATGACGAACGGCTCCTTCTCGCCGGCCTTCAAAGGCAGCGCAAAATTTGGCAGGATGAGCGCGACCTTGTCACCCGGCTGGTGGTTTGGCGCACCGCAGATGATGGTGCGCTCGCCGGTGCCATCGTGGACTCGGTTGACGGAGAGCTTATCCGAGCCGGCGACCTTGTCCTTCGCAAGCACCTGCGCGACGACGACGCCCGCGAACTCGCCGCCGAGCCGCTGCACGCCCTCGACTTCGAGGCCGAGCATGGTGAGCCGCTCCGCCAGTTCCTCGGGCGACCAGTGGAAATCAACGTATTGCTTGAGCCAGTTGAAGGTGACTTTCATGTCTAAGGGAAATCTAATATTCAGAATTGCCGCAGAAACCGCACATCGTTCTCGTAGAAGAGACGGATGTCCGTGATGCCGTAGCGAAGCATGGCGATGCGTTCGATGCCGAAGCCGAAGGCCCAACCGGTCCAGACCTCGGGATCGTAGCCGACGTTTTCAAAGACCTGCGGGTGAACCATCCCGCAACCGGCGATCTCGAGCCAGTCCTTGCCGAGCTTCTTCACGAGCGCGTTGGTGAAATCAATTTCCAGGCTCGGCTCGGTGTAGCTGAAGTAATGCGGGCGGAAGCGGAGCTTCACATCGCTGCCGAGCACGTCTTTGAAAACAGCTTCCACCGTGCCCTTAAGGTCGCCGACGGTGACCTGCTTATCCACGTAGAGGCCTTCGATCTGGTGGAAGGTCGGGTTGTGCGTGGCGTCGGCGTTGTCGCGGCGATACACCCGGCCAGGGACGATGATGCGGATGGGCGGCGGCTGGGACTTCATCACGCGGATTTGCACCGAACTGGTGTGCGTCCGAAGGAGCGGCAGTTTCCCATTTTGGCTCGCGGGTTTCGAGTTGTCGCCGACGTAGAAGGTGTCTTGGCTGTCGCGCGCGGGGTGGTCGGCGGGCGTGTTCAGGGCATCGAAGCAGTGATACTCGTCCTCGATTTCCGGGCCGTCAGCGACGACGAAGCCGAGCTTGCGAAAGGCGCGGACGATGTCGTCGGTGACTTGCGTGAGCGGGTGCAGGCGGCCCACGGCGAGGCGGCGACCGGGGAGCGTCCAGTCGGTGGGTTCCTTGGGCAGCGCGGCTTTGAGTTCGAGTTCACTGCGGCGGGCGGCGAGGGCGGTTTCGAGTTCGGCCTTTACGGCGTTGATGGCCTTGCCGGCGGCGGGGCGTTCTTCCTTCGGCAGCGAGCCAAGTTGCTTCATCAGCGCAGTGAACTTGCCGTCGCCCCCGAGAAACGCGCCTTTGGTCTGCTCCAGCGCGGGCAGATCGGTGGCAGCGAGGAGGGCGGCGAGGGCCTCAGCTTTCAACGGGTCGAGTTGGGCGAGCAATGACATAGGGCGAGATGATTAGCCGCGAAAGGGCCCACCTGACGCAAAGGAAAAATGTTCCTTGGGCATGGCGGCGGAGAGTCGCAGGGGCATGGATGGAAAAGAAAACGGGCGGCCCTGTGCGGGTCGCCCGTGGTGGAAAGCGGTTAAAGTGGTCGCTTAAGCCTTCGCGAGCGTGACCCCGGTCTTGGTGGCAAGGGCGGCCTGCGCGGTCTTGATCAACTCGCCAAACGCGGCAGCGTCGGTGGCGGCGAGTTCGGAGAGCACCTTGCGGTCGAGTGCGACTTTGGCGGCCTTGAGGCCTTCCATGAAGCGGCTATAGGTGAGACCGGCCGCGCGGGTGGCTGCGTTGATGCGCACCTGCCAGAGACGGCGGTAGAGCCGCTTCTTGGTCTTGCGATCGCGGTAAGCGTATTGCCGGGCGTGGTCAACGGCGTCAGAGGCATAACGGTAGAGCTTGGAGCGCTTTAGGCGGTAGCCCTTGGCGGCCTTGATCATCCGTTTGCGACGACGGCGGGAAGCGGGAGCGTTAGTGACGCGCATGGATCAGTAGGGGGTAAAGAGTGAGCCGAAAGTGGAGCCTCAGTGGCTGAACGGCAAGCTGGCTAGGACACGGTATTCATCGGTCTTGTCCACGAGGGCGGCCTTACCGAGGCGGCGGCGGCGCTTGGCATTTTTGCCAGTGAGCAAATGGCGACGGCCGGCGTGCGCACGGAGAATCTTGCCGCTGCCAGTGATCTTGAACCGCTTGGCGACCGACTTCTTGGTCTTAATGCCTTTGGGACGACGCATAAATCAAAGCTTTCTTAAAAAAGAGGGCGAACTGTAGGCAACGGTCGGTCGCGGTGCAAGGGGTAATTTCTCGCTCCGGGAGGCGCGGAATGACTATGTGGAACAGGTCGCCCAAAGTAAGCTGTTACTTACGCGGCCGGCCGGCGAAGAACCGTTCCACATACTTACCCAGCAAATCGGCTTCTAGGTTCACCATATCGCCCACCTTCCGCTCGTGCAGCGCGGTCACCGCGAACGTGTGCGGAATAATCCAAATGCGGAAGCCGGCCCTGGTCACGCCAGCCACGGTCAGGCTGATGCCGTCTACGGCGATGGAGCCTTTGAAAACAACGTAGCGCCGCACATCCGGCGATGCAGCGATGTCGAGCACGTGATCCGCGCCAGCCCGCTCCCAGCGCGAGATGCGACCCACGCCGTCCACATGACCGGTGACGAAGTGTCCGCCCAGCCGGCCGCCGACAGCCAGCGATCGCTCGAGGTTTACGAGCGCGCCAACTCTGGCAAACTGGAGATTCGTCCGCTGCCAAGTTTCACGCAGCAGGTCGAAGCGCACAAGTTTGCCGCGCCCGTGCATGGATTGTTTTACAACGGTTAGGCAACAGCCATTTACCGCAATGCTGTCGCCGAGCTTAAGTCCGCGCCCAACCAAGCGGCAACGCACGTTGAGCTGAATGCCGGCGTCTGTTGGCCGCACACCCGTCACTGTTCCCGTTTCTTCGATAATTCCCGTGAACATGGTTCCAATCTTTCCCTTACTGTCATTCTTAACTTCTTCCTAATTCTGCTCCTGCCCCACCCGCGCCGACAGCATCAAATCTTCTCCCACGCGCCGCCACTCAACCTCGCGCAGTGGTATGAGGTCGGCCCGTTGCTTTGCTCCGACGCCCGCGACTCCGCGCCGTGCAGCGCGTCCGCCTAGGATTTTCGGCGCGTAGAAAAACGCCACGCGCTGGGCCAAACCCGCTTCCAAGAACGATGCGTTCACCTCTCCCCCGCCTTCGACCAGCAACCGAGTTACGCTTCCGGTGCCGAGCCGCTTTAGCAGCCAGCGCAGGTTGATGCGACCGGCCTGCGCGGGAGCCACGAGCACGCGAACTTTTCGGGCGAGCGCCTTTACGCGGCGAGCCGGGGCCGCACGGCTGACCACGATGGTTGTTAACGCGGCGAACTTGTCGCTCGTTAGCATCGCGTTTAGAGGAGTGCGGGCTAGTGAATCGAGCACGATACGCTGAAGCACCTTGCGGACGCGTCCGCCGGGACCACGTGCGGTAAGGCTAGGGTTGTCTGCGAGCACGGTGTTGATGCCAACGAGCACCGCGTCCGAATCGTAGCGGAGCTGCTGCGCGACGCGTCGCGCGGGCTCGCCTGTGATCCACTTGGATTCACCACCAGCCGTGGCGATCTTGCCGTCGAGGGTCATCGCTGCTTTTACGGTAACAAACGGCGTGCGCTGGAGGATCCAATGGTTGAACGCTTCGTTCAGCCGCGCGGCCTCATTGGCCACCGCACTGGTGGCTTTCGCCAAATCCACCTTTACGCCTGCCCTACGCAAAATCTCCAGCCCCTTCCCGGCGTGATTTGGATTGGGATCTGTCGCGGCCACGACAACGCGTCGGATACCGGCTGCAAGAATTGCTTCGGTGCAGGGTGGCGTTCGCCCATGCGTGCAGCACGGTTCGAGGGTCACGTATAACGTCGCGCCAGAGACGCGTTCACCACGCTGCGTCGCAGCGCACAACGTCTCAATCTCTGCGTGCGGCCCGCCAGCACGGCGATGCCAGCCCTCGCCAATAACCTTACGGCCGCGTACAAGGACTGCGCCGACCATGGGATTAGGCGACGTGCGACCGCGGCCGCGGCGTGCTAGTTGCAACGCACGGCGCAGGTAAAATTCATCGGTTTGTGCCCGGTTCACCTTGCTAGGCAAGCATTCGCGCCCCCGGTCCGTCGAGCGCGGAAACGTCCACGAAGTGCGGCGAAGAGGCTTTGCGCTGATTTCGTCCGCTGTTACCTTAACCAACGTGGATCCGGCGATAGACAAGGCGCAGCAACCGCGGCGCGATCAGGTTAGCCTGTTCGTGCTGGCTTTCGTATGCTCCGTAATTGTCCATGTGCTCGCGGTAGTTGCCTGGGAATACCGCGCACACCTGCCGCAACTGGCTTGGTTAGACTGGCTCAAGAAGCACGCGGCGAAGCTCAACCCTGCCGCGCTGATCATGAGGCTGGACGAGCCCAAGCCGCTCCCCCCGGAACTGGAGCGAATCGCTGCCGCGCTCAAACGGCCACCGGAGGAGGAGTTGCCCATGCCCCAGCTTACCTTCGTGGATGTAGATCCTGCACTCACCACAGAGCCACCTAAGGACGCGAAGTTTTATTCCTCGGTCAGCACAAAAGCCGCGAACCCGGACACCAAAGTCGAATCCAATGTCCCGAAGATAGACGGCAAGCAGGAACAGTTCGCCAAGGTGACCGAGGTGGCGAGGCCCTTGCCCCCTGCCGTGCCGCCGCCCACACCACAACCAAAAGCCCCCGTTCCGCCTGACACCAAGACCGCCCCTGAGCCCAAACCTCAGCCGCCTCCGCCCGCGCCCAAAGTTGTACTTACGCCCACAACGCAACCCCCACCCCTCCCGGTGGCCAAGACCCTGCCCGCACCGCCAAAAAAGGCTGAGCCGCAGCCGCTCCAGCCCGCGCCACCGCCCACTCCCAAGCCAGTTGGCGATACGCAACCCAAACCAAAACCTGCCCCACCGTCCGCCCCTGTGCCCACGCAGGTCGCCAAGAACACCACAGATTTCCTCGGCTCACCGACAATGAATTCCAGTACAACGAAACCCACCCCGCCGCCGGAGCCAAGCGACGCAGACTCGAAAGTTTCCCGCCCACGTACGATCAAGGAGGCCCTCGCCCGGCGCGCTGAAAGCGGCATTGTAGGGGAGAAAATGAAACAAGATGGTGGTGTAAAAAATCTTGGCGTCAGCGCCCTCGACGTGCGGGGCATGTCCTTTGGCGCCTACGACGCCGCGATCATTCAAGCCATCCAGCAACGTTGGTACGACCTGCTGGAATCCCGTCCTACCCCACGCGGGAAGGTGGTGTTGGAATTCCGTCTCCACTTCGATGGGCGTGTCACCAACATGAAAATCGGTGACGCTGACGTGGGCGAGCTTTATGCGCTGTTTTGCCAAAAGGCGGTGCAAGATCCCGCGCCCTTTCCCCGCTGGCCGAGCGACATGCGCCGCCAGCTTCAGGCCGACCACCGCGACGTAAAGTTTACGTTTTACTACAACTGACGCCCGTCACGGCGTCACCGCGAGCCGTTCTTCCGCCTGCGCGTGGCCCATGAGCACGCCCTGCTCCTTGTAGGTCTTGAGCATGAAGTGTGTGGAGGTCGAAATGACGCCCTGAATGGTAGCGAGTTTTTCTGCAACGAAGGAAGCCAGCGAACGCAGGTTGTCACCCTCCAGCACGACAAGCAGGTCGTAGCCGCCGCTCATCAGATAACACGTCTTCACCTCGTCATATTTCGCAATGCGCTCGGCCAGCCGGTCGAAACCACCGCCGCGTTCGGGCGTAATTTTTACCTCGATCACTGCGCGCACGACGTCGTCAGCTAGCTTCCCCTCATTCAGCACGGTGCGGTAACCGAGAATTGTACCGTCGGCTTCGAGCGCCTTAATCCTCGCGGCGACCTCCGCCTCCGACAGATTAAGCATCGCGGCGAGCTGCGCGGATTTCAACGAGGCATCATCGCGCAGCAGTTTTAACAAAGTATCCATGTGCAAGGTTTAGCCTGAAGCCGGGCGACTGCGAAGACTTTTCCATGTCACGGAATGGCCAAGGGTGCTTCTATTCGATCAGTTAGTATGAATCGAACTTCGCCCGCTCCGCGGCTCATCTTTCACAACGGCACGGCCGTCCTGCCGGACCGCGTCGTGCCCGACGCCGTCGTCTGTTGTGAAGGTGGACGCATCACGCGGGTGGGCCGCGCACGGACGCTGCCGCGTGACGCAAAGCTGGTGGATGCCAAGGGTGGTTATGTCACGCCGGGCTTCGTGGACATTCACGTCCACGGCGGCGACGGCGCGGACTTCATGGACGGCACCACTGACGCCGTCCGCACTGCCTGCCGCGCGCACGCACGGCACGGCACGACAACCATTTTTCCCACCACCACGACCGGCTCGCCCGCGCAGCTCTCCGCGATGCTCAAAGCGTGTGTGGAAGTGCGGCGGGATGGAAATGTCACCGAAGGCGCGCGTATCGCGGGCGTCCACTTCTACGGACCTTACTTCGCGCCGGACAAGGTCGGCTGCCACTCGCAGGCGGGCCGGCGCGACCCAGACGCGCGCGAGTATCGGCGGCACTTCGCCACCGGCATCATCCGCATCGCGACATGCGCGGCGGAACTGCCGGCAGCGGAGGCGTTCTACCGCGAAGCCAAGCGCCACGGCTGCCTCGTCACCTGCGGCCACTCCAATGCGACTTGGGCTGAGATGGCCCGCGCCTTCCGCGCCGGCATGCGGCACGTGGACCACTTTTGGTGCGCGATGAGTTCCGTGGCGTCGCTGCGCCAGCGCTGCGGCACGCCGATGCAAGCGAGCATGGAGCAGTTCGTCCTCGCGCACGAGGCGATGAGCACCGAGGTCATCGCGGACGGCTGCCACCTGTCGCCGGAGCTGCTGGAGTTCGCCTATCGCCAGCTTGGCCCGCGCCGGCTGTGTCTGGTCACCGACGCGAACCGCGCGTTGGACATGCCGCCGGGCCGCTACCGTTTCGGCTGCGCGGCGGACGGCGAATGGATTGAGAGCGATGGCCGCGTTGGTTTCGTGCCGGGCGGGGGCGCGCTGGCCAGCTCGGTCGTCGGCCTCGATACCATGGTGCAAAAGATGAAGGCCATGACCTCCGCATCGCTGCCTGAAGTCATCCGCATGGCGAGCCTAACGCCGGCGGAACGCGCGGGCATCGCTCACGACACCGGCAGCCTCATGCCCGGCAAGCGCGCGGATATGCTCGTGCTGAGCCGGCAACTCCGCGTCAGGCGAGTGTTCGTCGGCGGGGATGAGTGTGCGGCGTAGCAGCATGTCTTGGATTGCGTCGGCAGAGGGCAACAGCAACGGCGCTTTGGCTTCCAGCGGGGCGGAGCGATGCGGATCTCCAAACCGCTCCGCGGGACGGAAAAGCGGTGTCGCGCTCCGCTTGCTCCCGCAGTCCAAGACCCGACTCAGCTCAAAATCTCCCGAATGACATGCCCGTGGTCTATCTCCAGCCGCTTGCGGCCAGGGACTTCGAGGCGGCGCAAGTCAATGCCCAGCAGGTGGCAGACGGTCGCGTGCAGGTCGGTGACATAATGACCCTCGCCCTGTGCGTGGTAGCCCAACTCGTCCGTCTCGCCGTGGACGACGCCGGGCTGGATGCCCGCGCCGGCCATCCAAATCGTGAAGCCGTGTGGGTGATGGTCGCGCCCGTCCTTGCCACCGCCGCGCAGTTCCAAGCCCGGCGTGCGCCCAAACTCCGTGCAAAACACCACGAGCGTCTCATCCAGCAGGCCGCGCTGCTTTAGGTCATGGAGCAGCCCAGCCACCGGCTTGTCCACGCTGGCACAAAGTCGCGTGTGGTTGTCCTTGAGCTTCTGGTGCGAATCCCAAGTGCCGTAGCCACTCGGATAAACTTGCACGAAGCGCACGCCCCGCTCCACGAGCCGCCGCGCCGCGAGCAGCCGCTGGCCGGCCTGCTTGGTCGCATCGGCGTCTAGGCCGTAGAGCTTGCGCGTCGCCTCGGTTTCGGGCGCGAAATCCAACGCCTCGGGCACAGCCATCTGCATGCGGAAGGCCAGCTCGTAAGCCCGGATGCGCGCCCGCAACGCGTCGTCCCGCGGATACTCCACGGCCGCCAAGCGGTTCAGCTTGCCGATGAGTTCATACTCCGCGCGCTGCTCGTCGGCGGACTGGCGCGGGTCGCGCTGGCCGAAGGGCAGCGGGTTCTTCGGGTCCAGCGCGAGCGGCACGCCCGCGTGCTCCGGGCCAAGATAAAGCGAGTTCACACTCCAGTGCGTCGTCGAGTTCGTCGGCCCGCCGAGCGCGATGAACTTGGGCAAGTTCTCGTTGAGCGTGCCCAAGCCGTAATGAATCCACGCGCCGAGGCTGGGCTGCTGCTCGTCGAGCCGGTGGCGGCCGGTGTGGATTTGGTTCTCGGCGAAGTGGTCGTTGTCCGTCGTCCACATGTTCCGCACGAACGCGAGGTCGTCCGCGCACGTCGCGAGGTGCGGCCACCAATCCGTCATCTCCACGCCGCATTGTCCGCGCGGCGCGAAGCCCACCTGCATCGGGTAGATGCTCGGATACACGTCGCGCACGTTGACCTCCTGCGCGGGCACGGAGCGGAAGCGCTTGTGATGTTTGTCAGAGGTGAGCGGGTTCGCCAGCGGCGTCTTGTCGAACGTCAGCCCGGCGTATTTGTTCAGCGCTGGCTTCGGGTCGAACGTCTCGACGTGGCTGTAACCGCCGCTGAGAAAAATCCAAATGACCGACTTGGCCTTGGGTGTGAAGTGCGGCCTGCCATCCGTCGGAGAAAACTTCGCAGCCATTGAAGCCGCCCTCGCCACGCCATCGTTGAACAACGTCGCGCCCAAGGCCAGCCCGGTGAAGCCCAAACCGAGGTCGGAGAGGAACATCCGGCGTGGGAGCGTTTCTTGGACTGCGGAGGCAAGCGGAGCGCGACACCGCTTTTCTGTCCTACGAAGCGGCTCCTGGCCTGATGCGTCATTTCGCTCCGCGGAAAGCGAAAGCGCCGTCGCCGCTGCGCTCTGCCGGCGCAGTCCAACACGCGCATCGTCGTTCGTAAGCGGCGGGTTCATGGCTGATTTATCGGACGGTAAGAAAATCGTTCTGGTTCAGCAATGCCCGGACGAGGCTTTCGCGGGCGCGGGCTTCGCCGTCCTTTTGTGCTGCATTGCTCTGATTCGGCAAGAACCCCTCGCACTCCGCCAGTTCTGCGCGGCTGGGCGGGCGGGTGAGGAGGTGCTCAAAGGCGGCGGTGATGAAGGCAGGATTGTCCGAGGCCGGTGCGCCGAGGCGCTTCGCCAGCGCGGCGGCATGGTCGTGGACGAGTTTGCTGTTGGTGAGCGCGAGGGCTTGCTGCGGGATGACGCTGCGGGTGCGGCGGTAGCAGTCGTTCGGGTCGGGCGCATCGAAGAGCGCGCTGAGCTCGCTGCGGCCGTCGGACTCGGGGTTGAAGCTGTAGTAAAGGCTGCGGCGCGTGGTGGTGAGCGCGTCCTTATTCTCCAACTCCTGCCCGCCCATGCGCGAGTCCAGCGCACCCGCTAAGTGGAGGATGCTGTCGCGGACGACCTCGGATTCCATCCGGCCGGGGTTCATGCGCCAGAGGAGTTTGTTCTCGGGGTCGGTCGTGAGGTTGCGCTGCAAGTGTTCAGTGTCCAGTGTCCAGCGTTCAGTGGGGCGGCGGTCATCCGTGGGCTTTCTGCCTGAAGACTGAACGCTGAAAACTGAATACTGACTACTCCGCCGGTAAGCCGCACTCGTCACGATGAGCCGGTGCAAATGCCTCATGCTCCACCCGCTCTCCATGAACTCGGCGGCGAGCCAGTCGAGCAACTCGGGGTATGTGGGCGGCTTGCCGGCGCGACCAAAGTCGTTGACCGGCGCGACCAGCGGCTCGTGAAAGTGGCGCAGCCAGATGTGGTTCACCGCCACGCGCGCGGTGAGCGGGTTGTCGCGGGAACCAATCCACTCGGCGAGCGCCTTGCGCCGGCCCGTGCTCGCGCGCGGATAAACGGGGCTAAAGGCGGTGTAAGTCTCGGCCAGCTTCAAGTCGGAGACAGCGGCCACGGCCTTGCTGAGCGCGGCTTGGGCGTCGGTGAGCTGCTTCGCAGCAGTTTGCAGCCCAGTGGTCCACGCCTTGTCTGCCGACGGTTTGCTCTCGGCTTCGGCAACGGCGAACTGCGCGCTGGCGACCTTTGACTTGGAGGAAGCAACGGCTGCTTCACGTTCGGCAAGGCTTGCGGTTCGCGCGGTCGCCGTGGTTTGGCTGGCTGGCTGGTCGGCCCGGTCATACTTCACGATATCGGCGGCGAGGCGCGCCTCAGCACTGCGGAGTTCGGCGCGCGCAGCGGGGATTTTCGACTCGGCTGCCGCGAGCGCGAGCGAAGGCAATTCCAGCACGCGCCGCGCGACGAGCACGGCGGTGCGCTTCTCCGCCAGCGCCAGATTCAGCGCGATGGCGGAGACGGTCGAAGTGGCCGGAGCCACACTGAATCGGGCGGATTCCCAGCCCTCGACCCCGGCGGCATCCTTCCCATCGGCGAAGCGCGGAGGCTCGAAGTCGAAGTGAAACTCCTTCCCGGTCCCGTCGGCGACAAACAGTTCGTCCCAAACCGCGACCGTGCCGACTTGGGCGTCGAGGAGCAGGCCCTGGTTCTTCTGCTTCGCGGGATTCCAGCCGTTGATGGCGACGGGCGTGCGGTCCACGAGGGCTTGGCCGTCGCTCAGGCTGCGCACGGAGAGCAGTGCGCGGTCAGCCTTCGGCTCGAGCGCGAGCGTGACGGCGAAGGTGTGCTGGCCGTTCGTGAAAGCGTAGCGGCCCACCTCGAACTCCTGCGTGGTGCCCGGTCGGTAGGCGTGAATCTTCCCGCCGACGAAGCCAACGTAAGCAGCCGTCAGCCCGGCCGATAAATCCTTCGCAAGTTGGAAGCCCGCATACTTGTCCGCGAGGATGCGGAGTTGATAGCGCACGGTCGCGCCCTCGGTGAGTTCATTGATACCGGCGAGGGAGTGGACAAGCACGCGCCGGCCGGCGGTGGCGTCGAGCACCAGCGACTGTTTACCCGCGAGAGCAGCGGGCTGGCCAGTTTTCGCGGCCGCTGCGACTGCGGCGGTGAAGTCTGCCTCGGCCTTCGTGAGTGCGTCGCGCTGGGCGGCGGTGGGGGTGGCGTTCGTTAGTTTCAGCGCGGTGAGTTCTGCCTCCGCCTTCGCCAAATCCGCGCGGCGCTCGGCGAGTTCCGTTTCCTGAATCTTCGTTCGCAGACCGGGATAAAACGCGGCTGACGGCAGCGCGACGGGCGTGACTTGCAACGACTTGCCGCCGAGGAATTGCGGCATGGCGGGCAGAGCGGTCGGCTGGTTGGTCAGACGATTACGCTCGTCGCCGCCGGTGTAAAACCACGTCTTGGCCGCGGCGTCCTTGTCAAAGACGCGCACGGAGCCGAGGCGCACGACCTTGCGCAGCTTGCTGTAGTCGTAGTCCTGGAATGGGCCGGGGTCGGCTTCGCCAGGCCAGCGGTCCTGGCGCACATAGAGCGGCTCGAAGAACGCGCGGAAGCTGAAGTAGTCGGCCTGCGTGATGGGGTCGTATTTGTGGTCGTGGCAGTGCGCGCAGTTGAAAGTGAGGCCGAGGAAAGCCTTGCCGGTGTGCTCGACGTTCGCGCGCATCCACTCGTTGGGATTGAGCGCATACCAGTTGCGGACGAGAAAACCGGTGGCGACAGCGGCTTCGTCATCCAACGGCGCGATTTCGTCGGCAGCGAGCATCTCCTTGACCATGCGGTCGTAGCCATGGTCGGCGTTGAGGGACTTCACAATCCAATCGCGCCAGCGCCAGATTTGCGGCGCGGAATTCCAAACGTCGGGCACCTGACGGCGACCGAACCAATCGCTGTAACGCCACACGTCCATCCAATGTCGCGCCCAGCGCTCGCCGTACCGCGGGTCCTTCAAGAGCCGGTCCACGACGCGCTCATAGGCATCGGTCGCAGGGTCGGCGAGGAACGCGTGCAGTTCCTCGCGCGTGGGCGGCAGGCCGAGGAGGTCGAGAAAAACGCGGCGGAGGAGCGTGGGTTTGTCGGCGGGCGGGAGCGGGGTGAGTTTCGCGGCGGAGAGTGAGGCGGAGATGAATGCGTCTATGGGATTCGCGGGGACAGTATTCAGTTTCCAGTGTTCAGTTTTCAGTGGGTCGCTTGGCCGCCCACGTCCTGTCTGAATACTGAACACTGAGGACTGCGCACCGAGCTTCGGCACCGTCGGCCGCACCACGGGCCGAAACGCCCAATGCTCACTCGGGCTCGGCTCCTGCTTCTCGTCTCTCGGTGCGGGGGCACCGGCGGCAATCCAGCGACGGAGCAGTTCGACTTGCTCCGGCTTGAGCGGTTCGCCCTCGGGCGGCATTCGCTCGGCGAGGTCGGTGGCGGACACTTTGGCCAGCAGCCGACTTTGCTCAGGTTTTCGGGCGAGGAGCGCGGGACCGTGCTTGCCGCCGCGCTTGGCCAGTTCAGCGGTATCGAGACGGAGGCCAGACTTCTGCTGCAATGCGCCGTGGCAGGCGTAGCAACGGTCACGAAGGATCGGCTTGATGTCCTTGGCGTAATCCACAGCCGGGCCGGCGGCGCGTACAGAGCCGGCCTCGAATAGAAGCAATGTCAATGCGGCGACAACGGTTCGGCTCATGCGGAGTGACGCGCCCAAAGTCACCGCCCGCGCGCCGCAAGTCAATGCAGCTACGCGAGGTCGCGCTCGGCGTCGCGGATGATGTCCACGAACCGGCGCACGAGCCCGGCGTCCTTTTGGCCGGGGGCCGTCTCGACGCCGCTGGACACGTCCACGCCGAAGGGCCAGACCTGCTGGACGGCGTCGGCGACGTTCTCGGGCGTCAGGCCGCCGGCGAGGATGACCGGGCGGCCAAGTTCCTTCGCTTGCGCAGCGAGCTCCCAGTTAAACTTTGCGCCGGTGCCGCCAAGTTGACCGGACACGTAGCTGTCGAGCAACCACGCGTCCACGGCGTAGTCGGACAGCGGCTTGAGCGATTCGGCGTTCTGGATGCGAAAGGCTTTGATCACTTTGAGCGGAGCAAACTGCCGGCAAAACTCCGGCGTTTCCTCGCCGTGGAATTGCAGGGTGTCGAGGCCGCACTCGGCGATGGTCGTCCGCACGGTGTCGGCGCTGGCGTTGACGAACACGCCGACCTTGGCGACGAACGGCGGCAGCGCGTGGATGATTTGCGTGGCGGCGGCGCAAGTGAGGTGGCGCTTGCTGCCCTCGTAAAACATGAAGCCAAGCGCATCAGCCCCGGCCTCCGCGGCCGTAAGTGCATCAGACAACCGGGTGATGCCGCAGATTTTAACCTTGGTGCGCATGGTCACTTGATCAACTCGTAGTGGCCGATGAGCGGCAGCGGTTTGAACTGGCCGCCGGCGGCATTGACGATGCCGAAAATCACGAGCACCACGCCCGCCAGCCAGAGCAAAGGCTCGGCGAGCATCAGGATCAAGTTCACGAATGGAATGAACCTAATAATGAAGCAACCGCCTGAGGCGATAATGGAGGCGAGAAACAGAATCAACCCCTGATTGGCGTGATAGCGGGCGAATTTTGAGTTCGGCGCGGCGACGAGGCCGACGACGAACAAAATCCAAAGATAGGCGATGATGGCGAAAGCGCGGTTCTTCTCAATGTCCTCGGCGGCTGACCCGGTGGCGGCGGACGGAGCAGGAATTGGCGGGAGCTGCGGCGTGGCGGGCACCGCCGGAGGAGGTGGTGCAGGCGGTGAGGCCGGGCGCGCACCGGCAAACTCCGGCACAGACTTCGCCGCGACCCAGTTGGTCATGCCCTCCTTCCATACCAAAGTGTCAGGCGACAACCCGCCGCCGGCGAGCAGCGCCTGCAGAGCTCCCGTCTCGACGGGCAAGGAGGGCTGGCCATTTTGAACGTATCGCCACATGCTCATGGTTCCAGTTACAGAAGGTATCGGAGCACAAACGCCGCGCACGGGCAAGGCCGCGGGCGCTACGCGGCCAGTTCCGCGAACACGCGCCGGCAATGCCGCACGCTGCGCTCCAGCTCCGTGAGCTGAAATTGTTGCAAGGCGGGATCGCTGGCCGCGCTCGTCGGCGGGTTGAAGGGCTCACGCGGTTCGCCGGCCCGCGCGAGGCGCAACAACGCGGCGAGTGTGGCGGGCGTTGCGCGTGGGTAAGCGTCCCAAAAATAGTCGCGCAGCACCGGGAGAAAAATCGGCCGGCCAGAAATAGTCTCGATGATGACCGGGGCCTGCGGGCACAACTCGGTGAAGCGCCGGAAGAATTTCGCCCAGTCCACCAACCCCGTGCCGACGGAGGTCCACTGAAGCGTCGCGCCCTCGGGCGTCTCCCACAGATGCGAGTCGCGGATGCCGGTGCAGACAGTGACGGGGCCGAGGGTTTCGAGCGCGTGGAGCGGCTCCTCCAACGCCCAGAGTGCGTTGCCCGTGTCGAGCGTCGCGCCCACAAAGTCCCGGCCGGCAGCGTCAATCAGCTCCAGCAACTCGGCTGAGTTCATGTCTCCGGCGTGGTTCTCAACAGCGATCCGGACCCCCGCATCCAGCGCCTCGGTGCGCACGGCGCGCAGCACGGTGAGCGTCTCGGCAATGCGCGCGGCGATACCACCGGGGCTACGGCGATCCTCAACCTTACCCAGCACGCAGCGAGCAACCGGTGATCCGAGCAGCCGGGCAATGCGCAGGCACAAACGCAGCTGCGCCTCCGCCGAGCCGCGGCGGGGGTCGAAGATCACCGACGAAGGACAGATGCTCAACATCCCCGCATAAAGCTGGATGCCCAGATCATTTGCTCGGCGCTTCAAATCGCGCAGGTGGTCGTCAGCCAGCGACTCGAACACATCGAAATCCGAGAACAACACCGCGTCGAGCTGGACCTTGGCGGCGTAGTCGAGCAACTGGCTGGCCTTCCAACCCAACGCGCGGAGAGCGTAGTTGTCGAAGCCGAGGCGGGGGGCAAAGAGGTTCGGCATGACGGGCTCAGAATGGATGCGAACAGCCTAGTTATACACCTCTCGGAAACAAGTCGCTAGTCGGCTCGCCAGCCGCGTAACTGCAGGAAAAACCCGAGGCCCTAAGCCACTTTCCCTTTTGACCCGCGCGCCGCCGTGGGTTATCTCAAATTCATGCGTTTCGGTCCGTCACCGTTGCGGGTTGCCGCGTGGTTGATGCTACCCGTTGCTATCGTCACGGCGGGCGAGCCAATCCGCTTTTCCGGTCGCTCCGGCCCGGCACAACCGCGCGAATTGGTGGTACGCGCGCCGCTGCTGCCTGCCGAGGCTCGCAATGACCGCGTCATTACGCGCCCAGACTTGCCGATGGACACCTTCCTTGCCCCCGGGCCGGCCATCACGCCCACCACCGGCCTGACGCGCCGCCAGACGGAGGAGCAAGATCGGCGCCGCAACTGGCTGCAGCAATCCCCCGAGAGCATCCAGCAAGACGCCAGCAAGTCCGAGTCTGACCGCGCCCGCGAAGCCCGCAGCGACCAACGCGACCGCGGCGAGCGCGACAATTCAGTTGACGGAAAATCTCCGGCGGGCCGGCCATTCGATGACTCGGACGGCGCAGGCGACTCCGCACGTAATCGTAATCCTGGCCCCGCGCGCAAATCCGATAGCAACCGCCCCGCACCCCGCACGGGTGAGTCTGGCCAAGACAACGACCAGCGCACTCGCACTGGCTGGGAACCGCGCAGCGTGGCGAACGAGCGCGGCGGTCCTGGTGGCTCCGCATGGTTCGGCGCGGGCGACGCGCGCGCGGGTGGTGGAGGGCGGATTTTTTCCGATGCCCGGGAGCGCGAACGTGAGCGCGCCGCCAACCTCGATGATTTCAAGCGCACTTTTGCCAACCCGTGGGCGCAGACCTCCGGCGGCGTCACCCTAGCGGGTGGACGCGGAGCCGCTCCAGCGACGGCCATCAGTGCACCGGGCGGAGATTTCCGGCGGACCGCTCCAAGTGGGCTGGCTCCCGGAGGCCGCTCTGGAATGGAACTCAGCCCGCGCGGCGGTCTGGGCGACTTTGACCCG
>Ga0194132_10000488_pt1 | contig 81025 bp, 75 predicted proteins | sample TA2KigOf80mmetaG_FD_148612 | JGI IMG/M metagenome (GOLD analysis project Ga0194132, IMG submission 148612) | Freshwater microbial communities from Lake Tanganyika, Tanzania - TA2015054 Kigoma Offshore 80m | ecosystem: Environmental > Aquatic > Freshwater > Lake | place: Tanzania: Lake... | reverse complement strand
CGCGCCAAGGAGGCCTATCGCGCCCAGGCCGCGGGCGACTTCTTCGGCAAGATCGCGATCGAAATCCCCTGACGGGCGACCCGTACCGCGCGTTCTTCATCACCGAGAACGGCGAAGCAACCGACGTTTATCCGGTGTTGGCGAGCCAAACCGTCGTCGACGTGACGATCCAGGCTTTGGAATCTGTAGCGCCGGCGCCGCAGGCGATCGCGCTAGCGAAGCACCCGGGCGGATCGTTCACGTTCTTCTCGCCGCTACATCCGGTGAATCCTTCCGACTGGGTGTTGGGGCAGCCCGCCCGAGTGGCGCTCGCGGCAATAGCCCTAAAGATCGAGCCCGCCGATCCGGAGCGACTCGCCGCCAACGGGCTGGCTGCTGATCTCGCGGCCCTGATCCCGGCCCGCCTCGCCTACCCCGGGGTAGAATCACGCCCGGACTGGCACGCGTTCCACGGGCCAGTGACGAAGGTCGAAAAACTCGAGGTGGAGGGACGGGTGTTGTGGCGGATGCGCATCGCGCTGTTGCGCGCTGCCGACGTCGTGTTGGAGGCCACCGTCTACGCCTCAGCCGACTATGTCGGCTACGACTTCCTGCCCGAGACCGGCGAGGTGCTCACCGGTCTCCTGTGGCTCAGCGGCTATCGCCCCGGCGACTGATCCTGGGCCAATTGGGCCGCGTGGGCCCCCGGCAGATACACCTCGTCATAGAGCGCGAGGTATTCATCGACGCAGCGGTCGAGCGTGTAGTTCCGTTCGACCTCCGCCCGAGCGATCTCACCCATCGCCTTGCGCCGGAATTCGTCGTGGGCGAGCGCGACAAGCTGGGCGGCCAGCGCCTCCGTGTCGCCCACGCCGACCAGGGCCCCGTTCCAGCCGTCGATCACCAGCTCTCGGTTGCCGCCGGCCTCGGTCGCCACGACAGGAAGGCCCGCCGCCATCGCCTCGATGATGGCGTTCGACGATCCTTCCTCGTGCGATGTCGAGATGGCGATATCGGCCGATGCGAGGAGGTCGGGAACATCGGCACGTTCACCCAGCCACAGTATATGATCTCCGATCATCCCGTCGCGGGCCCGCTGCTGCAATCCATCGCGAATTCCCGTGTCGCGCCCGACACACAAGAGACGCCAGTCGGCGGGCAGGTCATGGGCTCGGCGCGAAAGCGCGTCGATGAGATCGGCGTGTCCCTTATAGGGAATGAGATTCGCGACGATGATCAGGACGACACTGTCCCGGGCGATGCTCAGTTCGGATCGCAAGCGGTCCCGCGAATTTGCGTTCGCATAGGGCGAGAGATCGATCCCGTTAAGGATCTTCCTGACGCGCCGAACCGGGACGCCCTCGTTTCGAAGATCGGCGAGCACGGCGTCGCTGTTTCCGACGATCGTGGTCATGCGCCGATGAAGAGCCTTTTCGAGGTGCGCCAGAAACGGGTGTTTGCGATGGTAGTAGTTCAGGCTGCGGCGACTCATGAGTAGGCTCGGAACGTCCGCGACTATCGCTGCGATCGCGCCAACCAGGTAGGCCTCGGGCAGGAAGAAGTGTGCAATCGCCGGACGACGGACGGTGAGGAGCCGCCACAACCAAACGAACGCCGATACCGTACCGCGGCGGCGATCGGCCTCATAAACCTTGATTCCCTGCGCCCGCAGACGATCGGCCATGGCCCCACCAGGATGGAGCGTCACCACTTCGATCGGAAGACCGCGTCCGGCAAGTTGTGGTACGACCTGCGCCAGGTGGCGTTCGGTTCCGCCGATGCCCAGGCTTCGCACGACGATCATCACCGATGGATGACGTGACGGCGTCGAGCGCGGGATCTCGGCTAAGCGCCAGCGACCAAAGGACTCGACATGTGAAACACGCGCTTCATCCCGAAGCACCGCGTCCGCCCCGGGCCAATAGGTGCTGTCCCAAAGCACGAGCCCGGTGCCATGGCCGCGAAGGGTTGCCCCGAGCGGGGCCGAAACCACCGGAAAGATCGGTTCGAGAAGCCGGAAGCCGTAACCATGTCCGCCCCACAAGACGGGGTTTCGGCCATCGGACGCCACCACCTCGGCGGTGACCAGCGGAAATACCGCGATCGGCGCGCGCGAACGTTTGGCGAGCGCCGCACGGGCCGCGGCCAGGTCAGGGTCGCTGGTCCCACCACGACCGGCTCGCTGGCGCCAACCCAACACGAGCGCCGCAAGAGTCACGATGAGGCCGATCGCCAGGAGCGCCTGGACGACGGGATCGCCTGTTTCAACCGCCAGCATCCACCAGAGCACCGCCGGCAGAACGGCGTTGAACACGTAGTGGTGCCCGCCCCCGAAACACTTGAGAAACGGCACGAACAACGTGAGCAGTGCCATAGCATAAGCGCCGGCGAACCAGGCGAGGAGCCAGGCCGGAGGTGCGGGAGCGATGAACAACACCACCGGCGCCAGAACGCCAAGCGGCAAATAGGCCACCACGTTTTTCAGATGCTGGACGACCCCGCGCAGCCCCTGACCGTGGAAGCGCCCGTCCGGGCCGCCAGGCGAGCCGTAGATCGGCGATTGACGCACGGCGTGGGCACCGAGATTGCGCCAGTGTCGATGCCAGAAACGAACGATGTCGGCGTGCGATCGCCACTGCAATCGGGCGAACGTCGGCCCGGTGATCGCGGTTGCAACGATCAGCCCAAACAGGGGAATGGTCGCGACCGCCCAGGAACCTAGAACGATCGCCCAGGCCGGCCAGAGCGCGAGCATGAATTGGGTCGACATCTTGTGGCTCAGGATGACGCCCGCGGTGGCCGCGATTGCTACCGCCCAGAAGGCGATCTCGTAGGACCCAGCCATGCCCACGGCCAGGACTTCGGCCATGAGCTTCACCGACAGGAACAGGTTGCCCCAACTCCGCGGATTGACCTGCACGTTGTAGGCGACCAACACCGGGGCCAGTCCGATCACCGCCGCCCCGATCGCCATCGCCCACCCGGTGACGCCTGAAACGACACCGAACACGATCAGAACGCCGATCAAGCCGAGGTCGGCGATTTGGGAAAGACCCACCGCTCGTCGCTCGAGGAACTCGGGCCGAAACCACGAAAGGAACCAGGCGAAAAAGGGCGGATAGGACTGGCGCTCGTCCTCGAGCAGATATCGCCCACGGATGATCGGCGGCAGACGCGGATCGGCGCGAAGGGCTTGGGCCACGACCAGCCAGTAGTGATGATCGACCCGGCGATCTGCACCCTGGCGGATGAACGCCATACGTGCGCCCAACGCGCCTAAGGCGGCGCCCAAGAAGGCGATGGCCGCGATCACGAGAGGGGGATCAGTTGACGGTGGCGCGCTCGCGCGAGCCGCTGGACTGTTCGGCGGCCGCATCACCACCGAGATCGGCCGGAATGTCGAGGACGTTGGTATCGAGGCTGAGCCGCTTGATCTCGAACTGGAGCGGCGGTGCGTTGTCGAGTTTGGGCACACCATAGCCCGAGCACAACTTGCAGATGTCGACGTCACCTTGGGCACTGGCGATCTTCTCACGAAACGCCCGCGTCGCCGGCCCGTTCCACACCTCGCGCAGCGAATGCTCGAAGGCATTGCCGAACACGTGTTTGCCGTTCGGGTCGCGGCAGCAAGGAACGACGCTGCCGTCCCAGTTGACGACCGTCGAGTTCCAGATCCACGTGCACTCGTTGTCGGGCACGACCTTCGGCTTCAGCACACCACGCGCAAAGGCCTGTTCGTCGTAGAACCAATAGCTGCGATCCTTGGGCAACAGTTCTTCCCCTTCGGCCACCGATCGAACACAGGGGTCGATAACGTTGGCGCGGTCGATGCCGATCTCCTTGGCCCAACGCAGGAACTCCGGCACTTCGTGTTCGTTGTGCTTCATGACGATGAAGCCGACGTTGACCTGCACGTTCGACTCGGGGTGCCGACGGCGGAGGTCCAGCAGCGCGTGAAGGTTGAGATGTATCTTGTCGAGGTTCGAGCGCACGCGATAGATGCCATGCGTTTCCTGACGCATGCCGCCGATCTGGAAGTTGATCTCGTTCACGTCCGAGTAAACGATCCCCTCGGCGTCGACGAAGTCGCCGTTCGTGCAGGTCTCGACATAGATCCCCTTGTCGCGGGCATAGCGGACCATGTCGTAAGAGCGCCGGTGCAAGAACGGTTCTCCCATGAAGTAGTACATGAGCACGGCGGTCGTCGGCGCGACGTCGTCGATGAACTCCTTGTAGACATCGAAGTCGATGAGACCGCGCCGCCGCGCCATCGTCCCGTTCCCGGTTTCGCAAACCGGGCAGCGCGCGTTGCACGCATTGGTGGGTTCGATGGTGAGGTGCACGGGCATCATCAGGGGGCCGGCAATGCGCGCCTTCGCCATCGCTGTGTTGTAGAGCAACGCCTTCCAACCCTTAGGCCGGTGCTTGACCAGACCCCAGGCCCGATCGACGTAGCTTCCGAACTTGCTAACGGTATTGGTGGCGGGCATCGCATCCTCGACTGTTGACGCCAATAGATGGCGGTGAACTGGACGTCGTCAACGTCAAACCGGGGTCACCTCTGGCAAAACCCCTTCCGTCTGTAGGGACCAGAGCTGATGAAAACGGCCACGCGCGGCCAACAGCTCGGTCATCGTACCGACCTCCTGGATGCGCCCGGCTTCCAGGACGACGATTCGATCGGCGACACGGCAGGTCGAAAGCCGGTGCGCGACCAGCACGATCGTGACGCTCCCCTTGAGCGGCGCGATGGTGTCGGTGACGGCCCGTTCGGTTTCCGCGTCCAGCGCGCTTGTCGCCTCGTCGAGCACGAGCAGGCGTGGGTTACCGATCAGCGCGCGGGCCAGCGCAATCCGTTGGCGTTCCCCGCCGGACAGTCGGACACCGCGATCGCCGACCCGGGTATCGTAGGTCTGTGGCAGCCCCACGATGAAGTCGTGGACGGAGGCGCGGCGTGCCGCCGATTCGATCGTCGGGCGATCCACCTGTCCAAGACCCCAAGCGATGTTCTCCGCAATACTGGCATTGAACAGTACGGAGTCCTGAGAGAGATAACCGACGCTCCGGCGCCAGCTTCGGAGCGGAAGTGCACTCAACGGCTCCCCATCGATCCGGATAACGCCACCTGTCGGCTCGGTCAGCCGAAGGAGGCAATCGACCAGGGTCGATTTTCCGGCTCCCGACCCGCCGACGAGCGCGAGAATCTCGCCGGGCTGGATCACGAGGTCGATATCCCGCAGCACCAAACCCGCACCGTGATCGACGCACACTCCCGCGAACGTAAGCGCCGCGGGACCGCCGCGAGCGCCCTTGCCCTGCTCGATCGCCGACTCTTCCCGATCATCGCCCGCGGCTTTGCGCAACGCTCGTAGGGTCGAAACGGCCGGAGCCAACACGTTGATGGCCTGCAGAGACTGTTGGAGGCTCGATAACTTCGGAAACAGACGCACAAAGAGCACCAGCACGACGAGTACGATCCCGGCATCGATGCCGATGACCTGGACACCGACGACGAGGAGCGCCACCAGCATGACGACGCCACCGAACTCGAAGATCGATCGAATGAGCTGGCCGTCGAAGAGACTGAAGAACGTGCTTCGTCGCAGCCGATCGATGACCGGTGACACCATCCGCACGGCAACCGCTTCGGTCGCCGTCGCCTTCAGGAGCTTGGCGCCGCCGATGAACTGAGCGCCGAGCGCCTGGACCTCGGCATTGTCCCGGGACACGTCGTTGCCAACGCGGTAGGCCCGCTTGACCAGGGGTCTGGTGACCGCGAACAGAAGTGCCCCGACCGACAAAATCAGCAGCGTCACCTGCCAAGACAACGCCAACGCGATCACGACGTAGATCGCGGCGGTAACACTGGCCGCCGCGAACAGCGTGAATTGATAAAAGGCACCCGTGACCCGCGTAACTTCACCGGTCAAGCCGTTCATCAGGTCGCCACCTCGGTGGCGGACGAAAAACCGCCACCGCGCCTCGACGATCGTGCGAAACAACTCGTTCTGCCAGCCGGTGCCGTAACGCGAGTAGAGCTTCGCGGATAGCGCGGCCTGGGTCACGAACACGCCGTAATTGACCGCGAACACGAGGACGATGAAGGCACCAACAACGCTGTAGGAGAATGGCAGACCGAACATCTCTGCCGCTCCTCGAATGGCGCCGACAACCGGGTTGCCGCTTTCTACGGACCCGATCCCGACGAGGCCGAGCAGCGGAAGGATGCTCGCCACCGCCAAGCCTTCCATCAGCCCCGTCAGGGCCTGCAGAACGATCAACACCCAAAGAATGGCGCCAAGCCGCTCCCGGATATCGGCGAACAACGTCCGGAGTTGGTCTAGCACGTCTGCCTCAAGGTTCAGCGACCGCTAGTCCTACCCCGTCCCGCCCAAAACCGGCGCCGTTGTAGAACATGAACCATCGTCGGCCGACCCGCACGACCGCCGGGTAGGCCTGGACATCCCGGTCCCACGCTTCACCGGAAGATTCGAACTCGAGGTCGTCGTCGCGGCGCTCCCAGGTCAAGCCGTCGGCGGATGTTGCGTACCCGAGCTGGTAGCGTCCCCGTCGGGCGAACGAATACCAGCCCTGATAGGCACCATCCTCCTGCGTCGTCCAGCAGCGTGCGATGTTCGTCTCGTCCGGTCCCAGCGTGTCGATGCAAACCCGGCCATCGCGCTGCCACTCGATGCCGTCCCGCGATTCGGCGTACTTGATGTGATAGCGAGAAGTCAGCCCACCTGCCCCCTCCTCCCACCGGTATCCCGAGACGTACCACATCCGCCATCGCTCGCCTTCGCGGCGAACGACCGGCGCGGTGACGAGACAGGGGTCGTGCTCGGAGCGGGCCAGGATGGGCGCTATCCGCGCGCGTTTGAACGAGCGACCGCCGTCATGACTGATGGCGAGTCCAGCCGCGGCATAAAACATCGGCGGTCGCAAACCGGCGTTCCAACCAATCGTATAGAGACGGATTGCGTCACCATCGCGCACGACGGATGCCGGGTACACCCCATCGCCGTCAAAATTGCCGAGTGGCCCAGGCGCCAAGGCCGGCTCCTCCGCCACTGTCAGAATCGTTGGCTCGCCAGTGAGGTCGATGTCGAACCAGTCGATATGCGAGCGCTGGTGCTCGTCGCGCGTCGCCCCATAGACCCGGAAGCGCCCAACACCGAGCGAAAGCGGTGTCGGTGCCTGGGTATGGGATCGAGCCCAAGGCCTCCCGGCCTTCGGTGCGTAGACAAGCCCGAGGCTCTTGAACCGAAACGTGCTCACCGTCGAACGGAGATCGTCCACTCCCACAGTGGATAGTCGTGCGACAAACTGACGAAGCGGGAATAACGCCGCTTGCATAGATCGAAGAAAAAACTCGGATCCGCGTAGTAGAGATTGTCGTCTCGCCAGTCGACGTAGGACGTCAGGAGGTTGAAGGCGAACCCACAGCGCGACATCTCATTCATGTTGTCGAGCGATCGAATCACATGCTCCCGCCACTCGTCTTCGCTGGCCGCCAAGCGGACATTGAAAATGCCAGACGCGAAGCTGTCATCCGCCGGCTCATCGATTCGAGATCCGAGCACGAACACGGCGTCGCTCGATGACACCCGGCGACGCGCCGCTGCCAGCATCTCTTCGCTGATGTCGTAACCCCGATACAAGCCCGGCTTGCGTCCGGTCGCGACGAGAAATTCGAATAGCGATCCAAAACCACAGCCAAGATAGGCAACGACGAAATCGGTCGGGCCTTGCTCGATCACCGTCGTCAGGCGTTCGAATCGTAGCTCATGATCGGCCGGCGCCTTCCACCCTACGCCGCGCGCAACCTCACCATGTTCGCGCAGACTGGAGGTGTAGAGTTCCGCGACCGCAGAAAGATCGACCCGATCCCCACTCATCGGAAGAACCGGCTGCTATCCTTGGGGAACTTCGCGGTTCGCTCCGCCACGTAGACTTCATCAGCTCCGGTGTTCTTCTGGATCAACGCTCCTGGACCGATGATGTTGCGATCGCCGACCACGACGGTATCGGCAATCGTCGCGTTGACTCCGAGGAAGCAATGGTCTCCGACCTGGCAATGCCCCGAGATCACGACATGACTCGAGATGAAGCAGTGAGCGCCGATGGTCGAATGATGACCGACATGGTTGCCGCTCCACAAGATCGTGTCATCGCCAATCGAGACGAACGGCTGAATCGTGTTGTCCTCGAAAATGAAGACGTTATCGCCGATCCTGGTATCGCCCCACGTTGTCGCCTTCGAGGAAACGTATCGGATTAGCGAATAGCCCTTGCCCTTCGCCTCGAGACAGAAGCGCTCGCGCAGGCGGTTGAGTTGGCGGTAACCGACGGCGACGAACATCTCGTGGTCACCGGGAGGGAACCGGTCGGCGATCTCCTCGAAGGGCACCACCGGCAAGCCTTGTTTCGAGGGTTGCGCGATGCTCGCTCGACTGGCCGTGAACGCCACTACCTCATAGAGGCTGTCGGCATCCAGGTAAAAACGCACGACCTCCGCGAATGAGGCCGTTCCGAAGATCAGGGCGCGCTTGGTCTTCTGCATCGTTCAGAACTTGGCGCTCAGCGCATCGAAGGGCAATACATAGAAGAACGGATACTCGTTCAGCAATGTCTTCGGCGTCTGGGTAAGAAGCTCGCGGTTGTTTAGCAGCACGTGATAATCGTAGGGCACGTCGTGGGCAGCCCATTTGCGTTTGAAGCGCAAGACCCCGTCCTGGGTAACCCAGGTCCCGCCCCAATTCCATGCCGTATAGCCGGCGTCGGCCGCATCACGCATCGCCCGGAACAGGATCGCCGCCGAGGGTTGGGCCGCGCGTGCCGACAAACGCGTAGCAGGAATGTAGTAGTCGACCGTGCGGCCCGCGTAGAACAACAGCAATGCGGCAACGATCTCCCCACCCAAGCGGGCGACATAAATGTTGTATTCGACGCCCGCCCGAAAATGGCGTGGGAGCAACTCGAAGAACCTCGTCGGCTTTTCTCGCCCCCCGATCGCCGCCATATTCTCGCGGTGAATGTCCTGGAGCGCCGGAAAAGCATCGTTGTCGATCACGACTTCGACGCCCGAAGACTCGGCCTTTCGCACGTTTCGCCGCGACGATCCATCGATCGCGGCGAACAGGGCCTCGGAGGACCGAGCAAGGCCAAGATCGGTAATCTGCCCGATTCGTCGGTCTGCGAAATCCGGCGCGACCGGCAGATCGACGGATTCGCCCGGCGCGAAGATCACCGTAGCCGCCGCTGTCCCGGGCGCGCGAGCGATCCCGACGTATGCCGACCACAGCGTAGCGCGGGCCGCAGGGTCGGCACCGATGAGCCCACCGTTGCTGCCAAAAAAGGGCAGCGAGTTGACGACCCGACCGAATCGCCCCTCCTGACTCATCAGCGGGAGAGCCGCGACGAGGTTGCCGGCTTGGTCGATGGCGCCGAGGTACGACGGCCGACAACCGAGCGTATCCCGGAGAAACGACCGGAACGACCAGGTCGCATAGATCAGGTGCGACGGCGTCGCCGCGCATAGGGCGCCGTAGCGCTCCGCCCAGGAGTCGCCGATCTCGTGGATGTCGAAACCACTCATCGCCCTGGTCTATTTGATGGTGACGATTGCGCGCTCGGCGGTGTAGCGCGACCGCCGGATCGTGTACTCCGAGCCCTTGAACAGTTCTTTGAAAGCGATCGCCTCACCCGGCGCCTCGGCCCAGGTGAATTCGTCCAGCAGGATGACGCTGCCCGGAACCAGATGCGGACGGATCGCCTTGAGGCAGGCCTTCGTCGGTTCGTAGAGCGCCAAGTCGAAATAGGCGAGCGCCACGACGGTTTCGGGATGATCGGCGAAATACTTTGGTGCGGTTTGGACCACATCCCCTTTGACGATCTCATGGCGGTTCCGCAGATGGCCGAGCACATTGTTCCCCTCATGCACGGCGAGGAGTTCACGCAGGTAGGCCGGATAGTCCGGCGTCGCCGCATAGCCGCCCTCGGTGATCACCTGCCCCGGTCGGTCCTTGCTCGAGAAGCTCGAGTAACCTTCAAACGTGTCGAATCCTACGATCTTTCGTGTCTTGTTGAACGGCTCGTAGATCGCGCGAAGGTTCTCGAACATGACGAGGTTCTGGCCCCACCAAGTCCCGAACTCTATGATGATTCCCGGCACCGGCAGGATGAGTTCATAGATCTCATTGATCACCAGTGTCTTCACCAACACGGAGCTGCGCGTGTACAAGCCGAAGTTGCAGACCAAGTGTTCGAGCGGCAACGGGCTGGTGCGATACATATCGTTCAGACGCTCGCGAAAACGCAGCTGATCGCCCGACGAATTCGTTTCCATGGCATAGGGGCTGGCACTTTCGGTCATCGGGGGAACTCCGTTTCGGTCATGATCGGGAAAGGTCGGAAAAAGCCAGAGCCAGAGAGGAAGGGACGTGCGCCAGCGACCATCGCGAACGCGCCAACGCTGCGAAGTTGCGCGCGACTTTGACGCGTAAGGCGGCATCATTGACCGCGCGCGCGACTTGCGATGCCAGGGCCGCGATGTCCCCAACCGGAACAAGAAGCGCCGTCTCCTCGTGGCGGAGAAGTTGCTTCACCCAATCGGCATCGAAGGCGACGATCGGGAGGCCGCACAGGCCCGCCTCGCGCAGCGCGGTCCCCGTAATGGTCGACACGAAGATGTCGGCGTCACGGTACTCGCCGGCCAACTGCTCGTTGGGCAGGTACCCGAGCCACACGACCGCGTCAGAAACTCCTCGTGTCGAGGCGTCGGCTTCCATTGCGGGACGGTCCGGGCCGTCCCCGGCGATGCGCAGAACTGCGCGTATCCCCATGGCGCGCAGTCTGGCGACAAGATCGATCAGCCCACGGGTCAACTTCTCGGGATGCAGTCGCCCCACGTAGAGCAACCGCACCGGATCGGCGACCATCGCGCGATCGGTCTTGGCACTCTCGGCTGCGACGAAGAACTCCCGCGTCGGAAATTCTTCGACCGTCGCAGGCAGCACTTGGAGCTTCGTAGCCGCTCGCGGCTCCGCCGACAACCAAAGGACTTGGGCTTCGCCGTTCTTGCTAGCGATGATCTTTGCGGCAGCCGCGAAGCTGAGCTTCAGAAACAAACGTTCCAACCAGATCGGGACCCCGCTCATCGAACGCCGGGAGTTGCGGTAGACCTCCTCCGGCAAGCTGACGGGCATCAGTACGACCTGCGCGCCAAGGAACCAGCGCAGAAGCAAAGCAGTCCACCAGGAAAACACGACGTCGGCGGTCAAATAGTACGTCGGGTGCTCTCGCCGGGCAAACCGATATAGGTGCCAGGGTGCGAGCAACAGACTGCGCCAGAAACGGCCACGCGCGCCGATCGAAGTCAAACGGGTCGCTCCCTGCGTGAGTTCGCGGGGCGAATCACCGTACAAATAGGCGACATCGACGCGTTCGAAATACGCCTCGTAGTGCCGGACGTACCAAATGTTGCCTTTGGCGAGGACTTCGTCCAGTCGAGAGACCGTGAACAGGAGCAAGCGACGCCCGGGTTCACTCACCGGCGCACTCTCGCTTTCGCTTCCTTGCGATCGAACACGAGCTTGACGTTTTCGCCCTCGCCCTCGACGCGTCCGAAGGGCTTGGCCGGCGTACCGCCCACGATGGTGCCGGGCGGCACGCTCTTGGTCACCAGGCTGTTGGCGGCGACGACGCAGCGTTCACCGATCGTCACGCCGGCCGTGATGATGCATTGGCCGCCGATGTAGACGCAGTCCCCGATCCTCACCGAGGCTTCGCGCTTTGCGATTTTTCCGCCCGATAGCGCCTTCAGCACGGTGTCGTGCGTGTAAATGTGAACCCCCGTCGAGATCGAGCACCACGACCCGATCATCAGACCTCCACCGGTCCCATCAAGGAGCGTGTAAGGGCCAACCCAGGTGTTGGGCCCAACCGTGACCTCGCCGTACACGAGGGCGCTGTCGTAGATCGACGATCCCTCGCCAAACCCCAGCCGCTTGGCGCGTTCCCATCGGTCGAAAAGGGAATCCGCGAAGGACAGGCTGCGGTCGAAGCGAGCCTTGAGGTCGGCCTCGCGCTCCAGCCTCACCTCATGCAGCAAGCGAACGAGGTCGGCTTTGTCCATGTTTCGGTCCGGTGGGTTCGCCCTTGAGGAACGTCTGGGTCCATTCTTCCAGATACAGGAGCGACCAGATCAACAGGCGACGATTCGCCTGGCCGCTGAGATGTTCGTCGATCAGGCCGCGCACCGCCTTTTCGTCGAGAAAATCGTAGATCGCCGCCCGGCGGTCCATGATCCGGTCCCGCACATAATCGATACTCTCGCCGCGAAACCACGACGCGTCCGGACCGCTGAACCCCTGCTTCTCGGCCTCCGAGATTCGCTCCGGTACGTACCGGCTCAGCACTTTGCGCAACACCAGCTTACCATCGCGCGTGCGAGCGAAGTAGCGCCCGGTCTTCGAGCCTGGTTCGTTTTCGTTGATCCGCTCCGTGCGATCGAGATTGCCGAGCTTGAGGGCCACCGGCACCGTCATCGCAAAGTCGACGAGTGCGTTGTCCAGGAATGGCACTCGCGTTTCGAGACTGTGGGCCATCGAGAGCTTGTCTTCGACGACGAGCAAGCCGTGAAGGAACGTCTTTGCCTCGAAGTACAGCGAATGGTTGATGTAGTCCTCGCGACTGGTCAGCGCCGGCGCGTGATGTTGAAATATGTCGCGGAACACATCGCGTGTCCACACATCCTTGGCCTCCGGCCAAAGCGGCGCCATGACACGTTGCAGGTCGCGATTGGGGATCAGGCGCTGCCAAAACTGATAGTACTTGTCGACGTAGTGCTCGAAATCGTCGCCGGCGCTCGCCCGGAAATAGCGCCAGGGGTAACCGCCGAACAACTCGTCACCGCCGGCTCCCGAAAGCGTGACCTTGACGAACCGACTCGCCAGTTGCGCGGCATAGAAATTCGGGTAGGACTGACCGACGCGCGGCTCCTCGAGATGCCACACGAGGCGCCGCATGCAGCGCTCCATGTCGCCCGCTTTGAGCACCATCTCGTAGTGTTCGGTCTTGAAGAGGTAGGACATGAACTCGGCGGACGGGCGCTCGTCGAATCCCATCTCTATCCCTGAGGCCGAGTGCAAGTCGAAGCCGACGGTGAAGCTCCGAAGATCGGGGATTTCGCGCGCGGCCAAGGCCGCTACCGAGCCGGAATCGACGCCGCCGCTGAGATACGAGCCGACCGGTACGTCGGAGATCAACTGTGAAGAGACGGCACGGCGAAACAGTCCGTCCAACCGCTCGACGTATTCATGCTCGGAGAGGTGTTGCGTCGGCTCCTGAAAATCGAAGTCCCAGTACCGCACCGGAGTGCCGACGCCGCCTTCCTTGATTCTGCAGGTCGAGCCCGCCGGCAGCAGTCGAACGTTCTCGAAGAGGGTTCGGTCCGTGAAGAAATTCTGAAACGTCAGGTACTCGACGAGCGCTTTGGAGTCGAGTTTCGCGCGCCACGACTGGTCGGCGAGGATCGCCTTGATTTCGGACCCGAACCATACGCCATGGGAGGAATGGGCCAGATACAGCGGCTTGATGCCATACCGGTCGCGGGCCAACAACAACTCGCGTTTCTCACGGTCCCACAACGCGAAGGCAAACATGCCGTTGAACCGCGGAATGGCCCGCTCGCCCCACTCGCGGAGCGCCATGAGGACGACTTCCGAGTCGGTGCGCGAGCGGAACCGATGCCCAAGGGCTTCTAGTTCGAGGCGAAGTTCCTGGAAGTTGTAGATCTCGCCGTTGTAGGCGAGCACGTAACGGCCATCGGGTGACTGCATCGGCTGATGGCCGGCCGGGGAAAGATCGATGATGGCCAGTCGCCGATGGGCGAGCCCGAAGTTGCCATCGACGTAAAAGCCTTCGCCATCGGGCCCACGATGGGCGATCGCATCGGCCATGCGACGCAGGATCGTCGGTGAGGCCGGAGACCCGTCGAAACGAAATTGGCCCGCGATTCCGCACATCTCAGGCGGCCTTGCGCGCAATCACGGTGATGCCCGGGTCTTCGACCTTCTCGTGTTCGATCGTCATGCCCGCGTCCCGGCACCAGGCCCGTACTTCCTCGGCACTCTGGCGGTGCGCGTTCTTGGGCGCATACCAGTCGAAATTGAGGTGGTGCATCTCGTCGAAGCTGAGGTGAGGCCCGTAGAAGGCCTTCGCCACGTGCCAATAGAAGAAGCGCTGCAGGTTGATCCGGCCAGCGGGAATCCCCAGCACGGCGATCGGTTCCGGGATGTCGATTTCGACGTTGAGTTCACCCAGCGTTTTCCCGAGTTGGGTGAGCGGCTTCAGCGCCTCCCAGGCGGCCACGGGGGCCATCGTCTGGAGTTGGTCGCGGATGTAATCGTCGGTGAACTCGCGGATCGGCCCCTTGCGCCGGTACACGTAGAACAGGAAGCGGCCACCGGGCCGCAGCAACTTGGCGACGGCTTTGAGCGCGCGCTCGGTCGAGTCGGTGTGATGTAGAACACCCTCGGAAAAGACGACATCGACCGATCGCTCCGGCAACGGCACCGCCATCAGGTCGACCTGCAGGAAGCCCGCCTCGAGGCCGCGCGCGGCAAAGCGCTGGGCCGCGACATCGACGGCGTTCGATACGTCGACGCCGAGATAGCGGCAATGCGGCAGGACGCGATGGAGCAGCGTGAGACCGCCCATGGCGGCCCCGCAACCAGCGTCCAGCACGAGCGGCCGGGGCCCCAGATCTTTGAACCAGCCATCCGGATCGATGCGTCCGTACTTGGTCTCAAGCCATTCCTGAAACTGATTCATCAGCGCCTCGCCCTCGAAGGTCTGGCGCTGATGCCACTTGAAGCCGAAGGCGTTGGCCGTCTGGTGCTGGCTCTCCGACAGTAGCCGACGGGATCGGGGAATACCGCCGCGGACGACGAAATCCTGGCCTCCCAGACTGACGATCTGTCCCTCTTCGACCCGTTCCAGGCCGAAAAGTTCGACGAACCAGGACGGCGCCCTATAGCTGGCGGAGGGCGCGGACGACGTACTCATAGTCTTCGTCGCTCATACGGTTATGCAGCGGAATGGCCATCGAGTAGCGATCACAGTCGCGGGCGCCCGGGAAGTCGTCGTCCCGAGTCCCATAGGTGTGGCGGTAGTAGCCCAACATGTGGACCGCATGGGTCCCTGGGCGGGTTGCGACGCCCTCGGCCTGCAATCGTTCCATGATCGCGTTGCGCGGCATGGGCGCCCGCTCCGGGTCCACGTAGGTCACGAAGGATTGCCATGCGTGGCGCCCATCCCCGGGCTCACGGGGAACGCGGAGCCACGGGATGTCCTCAAGCTGCTCGGCATACCAGGCCGCGCGCTCGCGGCGCTCGGCAATGAAGCGGTCGAGCTTGCCGAGCTGCACCAGTCCGAGCGCGGCTTGAAGATCGGTCATGCGGTAGTTGAAGCCGAGCACGTCGAAATCAGCGAGCAGGTAGGGCTTCGGCCCACGGTGGCGCACCTCCTCCGACACCGATGCGCCGTGGTTGCGCATGACATCGGTGCGACGCGCCAGATCGGCGTCCTGCGTGGTGACCATGCCACCCTCCCCCGTCGTGATCGACTTTCGCGGGTGGAACGAAAAGGCAGCGATGTCGCCTAGGGCTCCGGCACAGCGATTGTCTTGCTCCGCCCCGGCGGCGCAGGCGGCATCCTCGACGAGGCGAACGTGGGACGGAACGGCACGTCGCAGGGCCGGCACATCGGCGCACAGGCCGAACAGGTGGACAGCCAATACGGCCTTGGTCCGCGGCGTGATCCGACGGGCGACGTCGACTGGATCGATGTTGAAGGTCTGCCGATCGACATCGGCCAGAACAGGTTTGGCGCCGCAATAGATCACGGCGTTGGCGGTGGCCACCCAAGTGAACGCTGGAACGATCACCTCGTCTCCGGGCCCAACACCAATCGCCAACAGAGCCAAATGCAGGGCCGTCGTGCAACTCGTCGTCGCTAAGGCATGGGCGACACCGTGTCGTGCAGCAAACGCCTTTTCGAATTGGGCGACTTTGGGCCCCTGCGTCAGCCAGCCGCTAAGAATCGGCTCGCGCACGGCCTGCCATTCTTCCTCGCCGGTGCTGGGAAGAGCGATCGGAATCTGACGTTTCGCGGTGGTCATGGGCGGGCTTTGGCTCGTCGCCGCGCAACCTCGTCCTTGTGGCCACGGCGCCATTCGATGAGGGCCCGCAGCCCCTGGTCGAGGGGCACGCGCGCCGTAAAGCCGATCTCCTCGGTTGCCCGTTTCGGACTGCCGATGCGATTGCGCACCAGCGTCGCCTGACTGCGCGGCGCATATTGAATCGGCTGGTTGCAGCCGGTCAGGTTGAGCAGCATTTCAGCCAACTCCCTGAGCGAAGTACGCTTTCCCGTGCCGACGTTGTAGAAACGATCGACCGTGTCCGCCTTGGCCGCGCACACGTTGGCCGCGCCACAATCGCTCACGGCCACGAAATCGAACGCCTCCGTGCCGTCGCCCAGGATCGTCGGGCCCTCACCACGATCGATGGCATCCAGCATCTTCATGATCACCGCAATGTAGGCCCCCTGGTAATCCTGGCGCGGTCCATAGACGTTCATGTAGCGAAGTCCCACGACGGGCAGCGCGTAGCGATGGTGGAAGGCCCGCGCCATCGCCTCGCCGGCGATCTTGGTCGCGCCGTAGAAGTTCTTGTTGAGGAACGGATGATCCTCCGTCATCGGCTCTTCGACGGCATCGCCATAGACCGAAGCGGAGGACGAATACACGAGCCGCTTCACCTTGTTGGCGACACAGGCTTCGAGCACGTTGAAGGTGCCACGGATATTCACGTCGAATGCCGCCCGCGGGTATTCGTGACACTGCAGCAGCCACAGCGCGGCGAAGTGATAGGCGATATCGACACCCTTCAGGGCGGCGTCCAGGACATCGGCTTGGCAGATATCGCCGCCGGCTTCGAACACTTTGACGCGTGGGTCTTTGAACGCGCCGACCAGGTTCTCGTGCGTACCGCGCACGAAATTGTCGTAGATCAGAACTTCCCCCACGTCTTCCTTGAGGAGCTGCTCGACCGCGTGCGAGCCGATCAGTCCGGCGCCGCCGATCACAAGGTGTCTCTTACCGCGAATGTCCACGTCTCAGGCCTCTTCGTTGGCGTCAGGGCGGGGAACCGAACCGACGATCAGATACGAGTTCTTCTCGTAGAAGAACCCGCCGCGCCTCGAGATCTCGTCTTCAACGGCTGTCGCGACACGATCGGCGACGGCCGAATCGTAATACGACGTGTTTCGCCAAAACCGCATCACCTCGTCCACCGTCGGCACACGCTGCACGTTGCACAGGAGGGCGATGTCGACGACGAAGAAATGGCGCCGGAAGTAGGGTTCGAGCACGTCCGGCCCGAACCGACCGTTGGCGTCATTGGCGGCCGGTACTTCCGTGAAGCGACGAATGAACTCGATCAGGCCATGCGGATTGTTGGGCGTGCACACCGCGATCCGACCCCCGGGCTTCAGGACGCGCCGCATGGCGTCGAGCACTCCGACCGGGCGGGTCGCGTAGTAGAGCGCGTACGTCGACTGGGCGAGGTCGAAACGTTTGACCCGAAACCGGCGAGCGACGACCTCCGCGACATCCATCATGTCGGCGACCTCGCCCTGGAGGTTTGGCGCGGCTCCCGCTCGCGTGCGAACCGTCGCGATGGACTCCGGGGAAAGATCGAGCGCCGAAACGCTGCCCCTCGGGCCGACGGCGGACAGGAAAGCGAGCGTTTGGGCCCCGGTCCCGCATCCAACGTCGAGGACGTCCGCCCCCGGCCGAACCGCGAGGCGCTGCATCAACCAGTCCTGAAAATCGACCGCCGAATACTTGCGGTTGGTTTCGAGACGCTCCGCGAGCGCCGCGCTCGAGGTGTTGATCGAAGCCGTCACGGGCGCTTCCTTTCGAGAGCCGCCAAGGCGGGCCACATCCCGGAGTCGCGCAGCAGTTGATCGTAAGTTTCCTTCAGGAACTGGGACCGCTCCCCGATGCAACGTGCAATCTTGCTACGCGGGTCGGCCGGCTCGACTGTCCACCACACCGGATGGGTCAGTAGGTGAAGCCGCGGATGCTCCGCCTCCAACAACACCTCGTGGATCGGCTTGTAGCGCCAGAGCCCGAAAGAATCCGAGGCGTAGACGTAATCCGTCTTCACGCGCCCACCATAGACATTGAGGAGCCCCGCAATCTCCGGCTGCGTGAGATCGAGAACACCCGCCTGCGCCGGATTGTGAAACGACACGGTTTCGACCGGCGCCCCGAGCAGATCCTCGAGCAACCGGCGCTCCCAAGCGACGATCTCGGCCATCGGACGGCGGTCATCCGCGTGGGCCAATGGGTCGAAATGCAACCCGATGTGATGCCCGCGCCGGGCGATATCGCGCCCTTGCCTTCGGGCCTCGCGTTCAAGCAAGGAGTAGTACCGGCACGTGACCAAGAAGAAATAGGTGGCTGCGACACCTTCGTCGGCCTCGATGGTCGCGATCCGGGAGGCCTGCTCCAGGGAGTAGTCGATATCGTGCCGCCACAGGATATGGGGCTCGACGCAGGCCGTGCCAAAGGGCTCGAAGCGGTAGTTCGTTCGTGCTAACCGCACCAACCAGCGGAATCGCTGTTCGGTGAAGTCAGGCCCCATGGCCGGGTCGTCGGTCACGATGACGCTCACGATCGACGGCTGGCCGTCCAAGCTGCCGCACGGCCGGTGACAGGGGGCAAGGTCGATCGGGAATCGAATCGGAGCTGGGCCTCGGCCATCTCCATCGCGCCCTTCTACGGGCGCGACTCCACATTGTCAACCAAGCCCTTGAGCTGGAACCAGGATTCGTGCGCGGTCAAGCCGCGATCTTGCGCTTGCCGGCGTCGCGCTGGGTCTTGCCATAGAGCCGCTCCTTGGCGGCCTTGTCCATTTTGATCGCCTTCCCCGGTGCCTGACGGTCGGCCAACACCTTGAGGGCGCGCTGGACCGCCGGACGCTTCTCGATCCTCCGGTACCAGCGCTCGAGGTGCTTGTAGTCCCCGAGCTTGACGCCCTGGAAGTAGGGAATGATCCACGGCCACACGGCGATGTCGGCGATCGAATACTGATCGTTGGCCAGGTAGTCGTGCCGACGCAGTTGATTGTCGAGCACGTTATAAAGACGCGCGGCTTCGTTGGTGTAGCGCTTGAGAGCGTACGGGATCTTCACCGGGCAATACTTGCGGAAGAAGTTGGCCTGTCCCAGCATCGGCCCAACGCCGCCCATCTGGAACATGAGCCACTGGATCACCTCGTAGCGCTGGCGCGGCGACCTCGGCATGAGCTTGCCGGTCTTCTCCGCCAGGTACATCAAGATGGCGCCCGACTCGAACACCGCGAGCGGCTTCCCGCCTGGGCCACGCTTGTCGACGATCGCAGGCATCTTGTTGTTGGGACTGATCTTCAGGAACGACGGCTTGAACTGATCGCCCGTCGTGATGTCGATGCCGGTCACCTTGTACGGGAGCCCAGTCTCCTCGAGCATGATGTGGATCTTGATGCCGTTGGGCGTCGGCCAGGAGTAGCAATGAACCTGCTCGGCGCTCTTGGCGGCGGGTTTCCGGGCGCGCGTCTTTTTCATCGTCTTTGCCATGTCATGCCACCTTGCGCCGCTTGTACTGCGTCGCGCCGAAGAGATTCTCTTTGGACTGGGCGTTCATCGGTCCGCCACCGCGTGAGAACTCGGTCAGTACCTTGACCCCGCGCTGCACGGCCGGACGGGCACCGATCTCGTCGTACCAGCGCTTGACGTGCGGGTAGTTGTTCAGGTCCTGACCGTTACGATCGTGCTGGCGCGTCCACGGGTAGATCGCCATGTCGGCGATCGAATACTTGTCGCTGGCGATGAAACGGGAGCGCGCGAGTTGGCGGTTCATCACGCCATAGATGCGCGTCGCCTCGTTGGTGTAGCGCGTGATGCAGTACTCGATGGGCTTTGGCGCATAGACACGGAAATGATGGGCCTGACCGAACATCGGTCCGACGCTCGCCATCTGGAACATCAGCCACTGGATCACGCCGAACTTGCCACGCGTGTCCTTGGGCAGGAACATGCCGGTCTTCTCGGCCAGGTAGATGAGGATCGCGCCCGATTCGAACAGCGCCATCGGTTTGCCGCCGGGGCCCTTGCGATCGATGATCGCGGGCACCTTGTTGTTGGGGCTGATCTTCAGGAACGCGGGCTTGAACTGCTCGCCCTGGCCGATGTTGACCGGGAAAGCGCGATACTCGAGGGCGCACTCCTCCAGCATGATGTGAACCTTGTGGCCGTTGGGGGTCGGCCAGGAATAAACCTCGATCATCGTCTCCTCGGCTGTTGCCGCCCTACTTGGTTTCGGCGGCGGTCTGGCGCAGGTACTTCAAGCCTTGTATCGCGCGACTACCATACCAAGACACCATGGCACCGTCGATGGTACGCACGATCTTGCCCTTGGTGTCGTAGCTCTGTTTGAACGCCGCGACGTCGTCGTCGGTGAACGCATAAGGCTCACTCGACAACAACACGAGATCGGCGTCCTTGAGCACACGCGCCATATCGGGCTTGGGGTAACGCATCTTCGGATCGTCCATCACCGAGCGCCAGCGCACGAGATCGAGCATGCGCGCGATGTAGGTGTTGCGCGACACCGTCATCCAGGGATCCTTCCAGATCATGTACAGGACCCGCCGTTCCGGCAGACGCGGCGCAAACGTCGACACCGAACGAAATGTCGTCTCGAACTCCGTGCACAGGCTCTCAGCTTTCGGCAATCGACCGAAGATCGTGCCGATCAGTCGATAGAGATCGAGATTGTCGCGCGGCACCAACGGGTGGGTGACGATGAGATTGGGCACGAGCTTGCGGAGATCCGCCGCGATCTCTTTCGTGTTTTCGTCGATGTTGAGGATCACGTGCGTCGGCTTGAGATCGCGAAACTTCACCAGGTTGATCTTCTTCGTGCCGCCCACGGTCGGCACGTTGTCCACCTTTTCCGCCGGGTGAACGCAGAACTGGGTTCGGCCCACGACCTGAGCCCCGAGATCGAGATCGAACAGGAGTTCGGTGATCGAGGGCACGAGCGACACGATCCGGGCGGCATCGCCGGTGACGATCTTGTGCTCGGTGCCGACCGCGTCGCGGAACAGTTCAGGCATGATCGTGATTGGCCATGAGTCGGGCGCGCATCCTATCGGATCGGCTCAGGGTGCGGGAGGGCCCGCTCCTCGTGCGCTTGAGACTTGCCGGCCCCACCGTCGGTGCTAGATTCGTCCACACTGGGAGGCTCCGATGAGTTTGTTGAGTGACGATGAATTGAAGCGCTTGGCCCCCGCCAGCGACTTGGCGCCGTTGCCGATCCCCACCCAAGTGGTGTCCAGCGACGAATTCCTCCCGGTTCCGCAGACGAACGATCAACGACGCGTCGAAGCCTTGCTTGAAGACTATGCCGATCGACATGCGGCGAGGAATGGATTGTCGCGGCGTAACTTCTTCAGGACGGCCGCGGGAATGGCCACCGCGTTCCTGGCAATGAACGAGGTCTTTGGTCCGTTCTATCGCGTCAGCCACGCCGAAGCCGCCAGCGTCGATTTGGCGCAACAGCAGGCCCAAGGGCTGTCCGGCCAGTTTATCATGGACGTCCACACGCACTTTCTCCGAGACGACACCCGCCTCGTAGGCTTCGTGCGCGCTCGCGAAGCAGTCGGCAAGGCCGGCTGGAACCCCGCGCTCGTCGGCAAAGAGCAGACGCTCGACGACCTCAAGTACCCGAACTGGTTCAAGGAGATCTATCTCGACTCCGACACGAAGGTCGCGCTGGTCAGCGGTTCGGGGTCCGAGGACCCGCGCGACTGGTTCCTGACCAATGAGATGAAGCACGCGGCCCGTGAGAGCGTGAATGCAGCTGCCGGTACCAGGCGCTGCCTATCGCACGCGATCTTCATGCCGGGCCTGCCCGGTTGGCTGGATCAGGTCGACCAAGTGATTGCAACCCTGAAGCCCGACTCCTGGAAGGGCTACACCGTGGGCGATAACACCAACAAGGCGCTTGCCCGTCACCCGTGGCGGATAGACGACGAGAAGCTGCTCTATCCGTTCTATGAGAAAATCCTCAAGGCCGGCCAAAACATCGTCTGCGTGCACAAAGGCCTCTATCCGCCCTCGGTCGAACGCCAATTCCCTCACCTCACGCCTTTCGCCACGGTCGACGACGTCGGCCGTGCCGCGAAAGACTGGCCGCAGATCAACTTCGTCATCTACCACTCCGCCTACCGCTGGGCCGGCGGCCCCAACGCGGGCGAAGGGCTGAGACAATTCGAACAGACCGGGCGAGTCGAGTGGACGAGTGATCTCGCCGACATCCCCGCGAAATATGGCGTTTCCAATGTCTACGGCGACCTAGGACAGATATTTGCGCAGACCACGGTGGTCGAGCCCGGCCTGTGCGCAGCACTTATGGGTATCCTAATCAAGGGTCTCGGTGCCGATCATGTGGTGTGGGGAACAGACGCCGTTTGGACGGGCTCACCGCAATGGCAGATCGAGGCCCTGCGCCGGCTGGAGATTCCCGAGGACATGCGCAAGAAGTACGGTTTTGCTCCACTCGGTGCCGCCGATGGGCCGGTAAAGACGGCGATCTTCGGCCAGAACTCGGCGCGTATGTACAGGTACGATGTCCGCCGAGCCGGCCTCGATCTCGATAAGGTCAGCGTCACGAAACGCGAATACGTCCGAAACGGACCCGACCCGAGTCACCGACGCTACGGCTACGTGTTGAAGGGGTAGCCCCTAACCCTTCAGCTTCTCTCTGAGGAGCTGATTGACCGCCTGCGGGTTGGCCTTGCCGCCCGAAGCCTTCATGGCCTGGCCGACGAAGAAGCCGAACAACTTGTCCTTGCCGCTGCGGTACTCGGCCACCTTGTCGGGGTTCTGCGCGATCACCTGATCGACCACCGCGGCGATCGCGCCCGAGTCCGTGACTTGGCGCAGGCCCTTCTCTTCGACGATCGCCGCCGGCGCCTTGCCGGTTTCGAACATCGCCACGAACACATCCTTGGCGATGCGCCCGGAGATCGTTCCGTCCGCCATCAGATCGAGGAGCTGTCCCAGGTGTTCCGCCGAAACAGGCGAATGCCCGATGTCGGTCCCCGCCTTGTTGAGCGCCCCGAACAGATCGCCCATGACCCAGTTGGCCGCCTGCTTGGCGTCCCGCCCCTCGGCGACGGCCTCGAAGAAATCCGCGGTGGCACGTTCGTCGACCAAAACGCCCGCGTCGTACGGCGCGAGCCCGTAGTCGCGCGCGAAACGCGCCTTCTTTTCATCGGGCAGCTCTGGGAGCGATCGCTTGATCTCTTCGACCCACTCCTGGCTGAAGGTCAGCGGCAGGAGATCGGGATCCGGGAAATAGCGGTAATCGTGCGCTTCTTCTTTGTTGCGCATCGGGCGGGTCTCGCCCTTGCGAGCGTCGAACAACCGGGTCTCTTGTTCGACCTTGCCGCCGTCCTCGATCACCGCCACCTGGCGGGCGGCCTCGACCTCGATCGCCTGCTGCACGAAGCGGATCGAGTTCACGTTCTTGATCTCACATCGCGTGCCGTAGGGGTCGCCAGGGCGCCGCACGGAGACATTGACGTCCGCGCGCATACTGCCCTTCTCCATATCGCCGTCGCAGGTCCCGAGATAGCGCAGGATGGCCCGCAGCTTGCGCAGATACGCACCCGCTTCCTCGGGCGAGCGCAGATCGGGTTCGGAGACGATTTCCATCAACGCGATCCCCGCGCGGTTGAGGTCGACGTAGGACGAGTCGGGATGTTGGTCGTGCAGGCTTTTGCCCGCGTCCTGCTCGAGATGGAGCCGCGTGATGCCGACCTCGCGCACGCTGCCGTCCGGCAGGTCGATCTGGATCGTCCCGCGTCCGACGATCGGCTGCTTGTACTGCGAGATCTGATAACCAGCCGGACTGTCGGCGTAGAAGTAATTCTTGCGGTCGAATACCGAGTGTCGATTGATCTGCGCCTTGAGGCCAAGGCCCGTCCGGATCGCCTGTTCGACGCACCTCCGGTTGATGACCGGCAACATACCGGGCAGCGCGGCATCGACGAGGCTGACCTGGCTGTTGGGCGCCGCGCCGAACGCGGTCGCCGCGCCGGAGAACAGCTTGGCGCTGGCGATGACCTGGGCATGGACCTCCAGGCCGATTACGATTTCCCAATCGCCAGTGACGCCGTGAACGATCCCGGACACTAGGACCTCCACCACGGCGTCGGGGCCAACGAGGCGCGGGCGGCTTGTTCGATGGTGTGACCCACCCGCAGCACGGTCGCCTCATCGAACGGTTTGCCCAGCACCTGAAGTCCGAGCGGCAAGCCTTCTTTCGAAACGCCAGCCGGAACCGACAGGCCCGGGATGCCCGCCATGTTGGCCGGCACCGTGAGCACGTCGTTCAAATACATGGCGATAGGGTCGCTCAGGCGTTCCTGTTGCGCGAAGGCGGCGGTCGGAGTCGTCGGCGTCAGGATGGCATCGACCGTGGCAAAGGCCTTGCGGAAATCCTCGGCGATCAGCGTTCGCACCTGCTGCGCCTTCAGGTAATAGGCGTCGTAGTAACCGGCGGACAAGACGTAGGTCCCGATCAGGATGCGCCGGCGAACCTCGCGCCCGAAGCCCTGCGCCCGCGTGTTCTCATAGAGCTGATCGAGATTCTCGCCCGCCACGCGCAGGCCGAACCGCACGCCGTCGTACCGTGCCAGATTCGAAGACGCCTCGGCCGGGGCGACGATGTAGTAGGCCGGCAGCGCGTACTTCGTGTGCGGCAGGCGGATCTCGGTCACCTGGGCCCCGTGCTGCTCGAGCCAGGCGATGCCCTGTTCCCACAACGCCGCAATCTCGGCCGGCATGCCCTCGACCCTGTATTCGGCCGGGATGCCGATCGTCAGACCGCGGACATCGCCGGTCAGCGCCTGCTCGTAGTCGGGCACCGGCGCTTCGACCGAGGTCGAATCCTTGCCATCGAACCCCGCCATCGCGCCCAGGAGGATCGCGGCATCGCGGACCGTGCGCGCCATCGGGCCCGCTTGATCCAAGCTCGATGCGAACGCAACGATGCCCCAACGCGAGCACCGGCCGTAGGTCGGCTTGAGGCCAACGATGCCGGTGAAGGCCGCCGGCTGACGGATCGAACCACCGGTATCAGTACCGGTGGCGCCGGGCACCAAGCGTGCGGCGACGGCCGAGGCCGAACCACCGGACGATCCGCCCGGCACCAGCGGGCGATTGTCGCCGGGCCGCCGCCACGGATTGACGACCGGACCGTAGTGGCTCGTCTCGTTGGACGAGCCCATCGCGAACTCATCCATGTTGGTCTTGCCGATCATCACGCCACCCTCGCGCCACAGGTTGGCGGTGACGGTCGATTCGTAGGTCGGCTTGAAGCCGTCGAGGATGTGAGAACACGCCGTGGTTGGAACACCCTGGACCGCAAACAGATCTTTGACCGCGATCGGGAGGCCTTCGATCTTTCCGATCGTACCGGCGCGCCGCCGCGCATCGGATTCGCGCGCCATGGTGAGCGCGCGTCCGGACGTCACAGTGGTGAATGCGTTCAGCCCACGGGCCGCCTCCACCGCTGCCAGGCAGGCTTGAGTCAGTTCGACCGACGTGAAGTCACCGCGCCGCAATCCGTCGCGCGCCTCGGCCAGCGTGAGTTCGTTGAGCGCGGCCACTATTCGACGACCTTGGGCACGACGAAAAAGGTGTCCGTGCGTTCCGGCGCATTGGCCAGAACCTTCTCGGGATCGCCGCCGTCGGTGACCCGGTCCTCGCGCATCCGGAGCGTCATCGCAACCGCACTCGTCATCGGTTCGACGCCCGAGGTGTTCACTTCGTTGAGCTGCTCGATCCAGGTCAGAATCCCGGACAACTCGCCCGCGAGCGACTCCAGTTCCGATTCGGGCACCGCGATGCGCGCCAACTTGGCGATGCGGGCCACCGTGGCCTTGTCGAGGGACATGTGTCAGTGTCTGCAGCGGGTCGATCGCGCGGCACGGGCCGCAGGCGACCGGCGAAAAACCGCGGGGAAGCTAACACCCACCATGGGGTCTAGCAAGGAGACCGACCTGGCCGGCCTGCGGGCGTCGTTGAAGCCAGGGGCGCGCCTCCTCGGCCTCGATGTCGGATCGAAAACCCTCGGGGTTGCCGTTTCCGATGGCGCCCTGTCGACGGCGACCCCGGTGACCACCCTGCGCCGTGGCAAAGTCTCCGTCGATGCCGCCGCCCTCAAGTCCTTGGCCGAGGAACGGCGCGTCGGTGGGCTCGTCCTCGGCTTGCCGGTGAACATGGACGGAAGCGAAGGGCCTGCTTGCCAGTCGGTTCGCCAGTTCGCGCGCAACCTCGCACCCCACTTGGACTTGCCTTACGCCTTCTGGGACGAACGCCTTTCGACGGCCGCCGTCACCCGCCAATTGCTCGAAGCCGATGTTTCGCGCGCCAAACGGGCCCGGGCCGTCGATGCGCTGGCCGCGGTCTACATTCTCCAAGGGGCGCTCGACCGATTGCACCACGGCCCGTAAGCCCGTTGGACCATCGGGTGCTCGAGACCGGGAAATCAGCAAGGCGATGTCGGACCCGGCCGTTGATCCGGCGCAGCGCGGCGAACCGGGAAAGCTGGTAAGAAGTATCCATGTCCGCCGCCTTTGTTGCTGTTCTCTCCATCCTCGCGATTGCTGCGCTCGGCTGGTTCCTGACCAAGCGGTCGATCGTCCCCGAGGCATTCTGGTCAGAGGCACAGCGGCTCAATTACTTCGTATTCATCCCCTCGCTCTTCTTCTACGCCTTGGCGAGCGCCGATCTCAGCGCCATTCCGGTGGCCTGGATCATCGTATCGGTGGCCGCCACGTTGGGTGCCGGCGCGGTGCTGTTCGAAGTGTGGCGCACCGGGGCGGGCGTGCCACCGGCCGATGTGCCCACCCTCGGCGAATGCGCCGTGCGCGCCAATGTTCCAATGGGCTTTGCCATCGTCTTGGCCTTTGTCGGCCCTTACGGGCTCGGGGCCTTCGCCATCGCGGCCATGACCTATCTGCCGAGCGTGATCCTGATCGGCGGAGTCCTGCAGAGCCGGACGCTCGAAGGCGAAGATGCGTCCAAAGCCTTCCCGCTGCCCGCCTTCCAGTTGATCGCCAGGAACCCGATCGTCATTGGAGCGCTCGCGGGCCTCGCTTGGCACCTCACCGGCGACGATCTTCCCGATAGCATTGCGGCCGCGTTCAGCGTCCTGGGTTATGCGGCAATGGCGCTGGGCGTGCTCGCGGCCGGGGCCGCCTTCGATCCGAACCTCGCTGTCGACGCCGCGACGACGCATCGTCGCACCGCCCTGCCCTTGATCGGAATCAAGCTCATTGCGTTGCCGATCATCGCGGCGTCGTTCGCGATCCTGTTCGAGGCCAACAGCCCCGCCGTCGTCGGCACCGTGCTTCTCGCCGCCCTGGCGCCGGTCGTACCCCGGTTCACCACGAGCACGGCGTCGGAATCGGCGGCGACGGTCGCCAAAGCGGTCGTATGCCTCGCCCTGGTCGTCGCCGCGGTCACGATGCCGCTCACGCTCTGGGCGCTGACCTGAACGCCTTCGCGCGCTTGCTGCGCCGCGCACCCACTCCTATAGTGACGCTTTAATGAACGTGACGCGGACGCCCGCTTTCCGGCATCGCCACCTGCTCGACATCGACGGGCTTTCGGCGGCGGAAATCGGTGCTTTGCTCGATTTGGCCGACTTCTACGTCGACCTCGGCCGGCGCGCCGACAAGAAGATCAATCGCCTCCGCGGAAGAACCCTCGTCAATCTGTTCTTCGAGTCCTCGACCAGGACGCGCACGTCCTTCGAGTTGGCCGGAAAACGGCTCGGCGCCGACGTGATCAACATGTCGGTCGAGGGTTCATCGATCAAGAAGGGCGAAACCCTGATCGACACGGCGATGACGCTGAACGCCATGCAGCCCGATGTGATGGTGGTGCGCCACAGCGACTCGGGCGCCGTCGAGCTTCTGTCGCAAAAAGTCGACGGCGCAGTGATCAACGCCGGCGACGGCAGCCATGCTCACCCCACCCAGGCGCTGCTCGATGCCGTCACCATCCGCCGCCGCGGCAAGCGACTGTCGGGCCTCGTCGTGGCGATCTGTGGCGATATCCTGCACAGCCGCGTCGCCCGCTCGAACATCATGCTGCTCACTACGATGGGCGCCGTGGTTCGCGTCGTCGCGCCTCCGACCTTGCTGCCGACCGCCGTCGAGCGCTTGGGCGTCGAGGTTCACCACGACATGCGCAAAGGCTTGAAGGACGTGGACATCGTCATGATGCTGCGTCTGCAGTTGGAGCGCATGCATGGCGCGTTCGTGCCGTCGATCCGCGAGTATTTCCACTTCTATGGGCTCGATCGCGAGAAACTCTCGCTCGCCAAGGAAGATGCGCTGATCATGCACCCGGGCCCGATGAATCGCGGCGTCGAGATCGATAGCGAGGTCGCCGACGACATCAATCGCAGCGTCATCCGAGAACAGGTCGAGATCGGGGTCGGCGTGCGCATGGCCTGTCTCGACGCGCTGGTCAATCACACGCTGGAAATTCCGGTGGAAAAGGCGGCATGAGCGCGGCTTCCCCGACCGCCCGCCGCGTCGCCTACCGCAACGCCCGGCTTCTCGATCCATCGTCCGGCCTCGATGCCAAGGGTGGACTCCTGACCGTCAACGGCACGATCGCCGACCTCGGCCCGCACATCTTCGCGGCTGGCACGCCCGACGATGCCGAGGTGGTCGACTGCAAGGGCCTGTGCCTGGCCCCTGGACTGATCGATCTGCGCGCCTCCCTCGGAGAACCGGGCGCGGAGCACAAGGAGACGATCGCCACGGGGACCAGATCCGCCGCTGCCGGCGGGGTCACCAGCGTCGTCGTCACCCCCGACACGCGTCCCGTGCTCGACGACATCGCTTTGGTCGAGTTCATCGAGCGTCAGGGCAAGGCGACCGGGGTCGTCCACGTCTATCCCTCGGCCGCCGTGACGCGCAGCCTCGAAGGCAAGGAGATGACCGAACTCGGCATGCTCGCCGAAGCCGGCGCGGTCGCCTTCACCGACGGCTTCAAGAGCATCACCAACGCCATGGTGATGCGCCGCGCGTTGTCCTATGCGACGGCCTTCGGACTCCTGATCAGCCACCACACCGAATCGCCGGATCTCGTCGGCACCGGAGTCATGAACCAAGGCGAACTCGCCACGCGGCTCGGCCTGTCAGGCATCCTGAACGAGTCCGAAGTGATCATGCTCGAACGCGACATTCGTCTGGTGCTGGCGACCGGTGCGCGATACCACGCCGCGTCGATCTCGACCGCCGACTCGGTCGATGTGATCCGTGCCGCCAAGGCGCAGGGATTGCCCGTGACCTGCGGCGTGTCGCCCTGCCACTTCGCGCTCAACGAGAACGAGGTAGGCGACTATCGCACGTTCGCCAAGGTTTCCCCGCCGCTCCGCAGCGAAGACGACCGCCGCGCGATCGTCGCCGGACTGCGCGATGGCACGATCGACGTCATCTGTTCGAATCACAAACCCCAGGATCAGGACTCCAAGCGCCGGCCGTTTGCCCAAGCCGCGTTCGGCGCCGTCGGCCTCGAAACGCTGCTCCCGATCGGACTCGAACTCGTACACAAGGGCGAACTCACGATGATCGAGATGCTCCGGCGTCTGACGAGCGCCCCGGCCCAACTCTATCGCCTTCCCGGCGGCCGCTTGGCCAAGGGTGCGCCGGCCGATCTCGTGCTGTTCGATCCGGGCATGCCCTGGCGGATCGACGCGGACGCGTTCCTGAGCAAGTCCAAGAACTCGCCCTTCGATCGCCGGCCCGTCCAGGGCCGGGCCTTGCGCACGGTGGTCGAGGGCGAGACCGTGCACCTATTCGGCTGACCCCGCCGTGATCGATCCCCTCGGCGACGTCCGCTTTCTCTGGCCGTACGTCGTTGTGTTCGTGGCGAGCTTCCTGGTGGGGTCGATTCCCTTTGGCCTCGTGCTGACGCGACTCGCCGGCCTTGGCGACATCCGCCGGATCGGCTCGGGCAACATCGGCGCGACCAATGTGCTTCGCACCGGTCGCAAGGGGCTGGCCGCCCTGACGCTTCTCCTCGATGCCGCCAAGGGCGCCGCGCCGGTCCTCGTGGCCGAAACGTTCATGTCGCGCGACCCTGCCATCCTGGCAGCAGCAGGGGCCTTCCTCGGGCATCTGATGCCAGTTTGGCTTATCGGTTCGGCGCGGCAGGGGAAGGCCGCGGCCGCCGTCCAGCTGCTGATCGTCCTCGGAGGCCTCGTGCTGATGCTGTTGACCAAGGGCGTCCTCAGCCTGGCCGGACCACTGATCGCCGTCGCTGCGGCGTGGCGCGCGTGGGGCGGCAAAGGGGTGGCGACCGGCCTTGGGGTCCTTCTGGCCCTTTCGCCAACCCTGGGCTTGATCGCCTGCCTGTGTTGGCTGGCGATCGCAGGAATCAGCCGCTATTCGTCGTTGGCGGCACTCGCCGCCTTCGTTCTGAGCCCGATCGCTGCATATGGATTGGCGCACCACCCGATCGGAGGCGCCTACATGAGCGACCCACAGCTGACGGAATTCACCGTGTTCCTCGCCGTGCTGATCCTTTTTCGCCACCGCGATAACATCGAGCGTCTGCTGCGCGGTGAAGAGTCCCGAATCGGGGCGAAGACGCCGGCACCCAACCACGGAGAACCCCCATGATGCACGAGATGGGCCATTCGATGGCCACACTGCTGTACGCCGGAATCCTCGGCGTGTTGCTGGTGATCCTGTCACTGATGGTTTCGGCTGATCGGACCCGCGCCAAGGTCGATATCGGCGCCCAGGGTGGGGACGATCAGTTCCAGCGACGTAACCGGGCCCAAGGCAATCTCGCCGAGTACCTGGCGGCGGGAATTTTTCTTATCTTCCTGGTCGAGATGAGCGGCGCCGCCGCTTGGATCGTGCACGCACTCGGCATCGTGTTCTGCACCGCGCGGGTCGGCCATGCCGTCAGTATCCTCGGCAAGATCGCCGCCCTTCGTGTCCTGAGTGCGACGCTCACCTACGGAGTCATCGCCGTCGCATCCGTCCTGTGCGTGGTCTACTACTTCGGCGGATGAACACCGGCGACCCGCGCCGCGGCGTTCGCGACCGATTGCGTTTGTCGCGGACGTCGGGCATCGGGCCGGTGACCTACCACGAGCTTCTGCGGCGCTACGGCGAGGCCGCCGCAGCCCTCGCCGCCTTGCCGACCCTGGCAAGGGAATCGGGATCACCGCCGCCCCACATCCCTTCGGCGTCCCAGATCGAGGATGAGATCGGGCGACTGTCGCGCGCTGGCGGTCGCCTGATCGACCGCGATGAGCCCGACTACCCGAGACCCCTCGCCGCCCTGTCCGATGCCCCACCGTTCCTGGCCGTGCTCGGTGATGTGGCCCTGCTCGGGCGCCCGGCCATCGCCATCGTCGGGGCACGAAACGCCTCCGGTGCCGGGCGACAATTTGCGTCCGCCTTGGCGCGCGGCCTCGGCGAGGCCGGTTTCGTCGTCGTTTCGGGACTGGCGCGCGGCATCGACGGCGCTGCCCATCTTGGGGCGCTCGATCACGGGACCATCGCGGTGATGGCGGGCGGCGTCGACGTCGTCTACCCCCCGCAGAATCGCGGTCTCTACGGGGCGATCGCTGAATCGGGCCTTGTTATCTCCGAGATGCCGCTCGGCGAGGAGCCGAGGGCACGCCACTTCCCGCAGCGCAACCGCCTGGTGTCGGGACTGTCCCTCGGTGTCGTGGTCATCGAAGCAGCGCTCCACTCCGGATCTTTGATCACCGCGCGCCTGGCCGCCGAACAGGGCCGGCAGGTCTTCGCCGTACCCGGCTCGCCGCTCGATGGCCGATGTCGCGGCTCCAACAACCTCCTGCGGGATGGCGCGATCCTGTGCGAGGGGCCCGACGATGTGGTGCCGGTGCTTCTCCCGATGATCGAAGGGCACGCCCTCTCCAAACCGACGGCGCGGCGCCCGGCACCGATGGCTCGGGCACCAAGGATCACGCCGAACGACGATCCGATTCTCCCTTTGCTTGGTCCGACCGCCGTCGATATCGACGAGTTGGTGCGCCAATGCCAACGTCCCGCACCCGACGTCTTGATCGCGCTGGCGGAACTCGAACTCACCGGACAGATCGAGCGCGTGGCCGGCAACCGGATTCAACGAGTCCTCGGGGTGTCACAAAAGGACGCCCACCAGCACTAGCGCTCCTCGCGTCGCGGCATCACTTCATCTTGCGCCGGAACGGCCTCGATTTGACGCCGTCTCGCGTTTTGCCGTATGTGCTTCGCCCCTATGACGGGACCCCGCGCACGTTTTGCCGGTTCTTGGGTACGCTCGACGCCCACAGGTAACGCACGATGAACAACGTCGTCGTCGTCGAATCCCCTGCCAAGGCCAAGACCATCAACAAGTATCTCGGCGAGGATTATGTCGTGCTGGCGAGCTACGGCCACGTCCGGGATCTGCCGGCCAAGAACGGGTCCGTGCAGCCCGAGGCCGACTTCGCCATGTCCTACGAGGTGGACCCCGATTCGGTGGGCAAGCTCAAGGACATCGCCAAGGCGTGCCGTGGGGCCAAGCACCTGATCCTGGCGACCGACCCAGACCGCGAGGGGGAAGCGATCTCCTGGCACGTGCTGAGCGCGCTGAACGAAATGGGCGCGTGCAAGGACCTCGACGTCAAGCGCGTCGTGTTCAACGAGATCACCAAGAGCGCGGTCGTCGAAGCAATGCGCCATCCGCGCGACATCGACATGGCGCTGGTCAACGCCCAGCAGGCCCGCCGCGCGCTCGACTATCTCGTGGGCTTCACGCTGTCGCCGGTGCTGTGGCGGAAACTTCCCGGCGCGCGCTCCGCGGGCCGCGTCCAATCGGTTGCGCTGCGCCTGGTGTGCGAACGAGACCTCGAGATCGATCGTTTCGTACCGCAGGAATACTGGTCGATCGATGCCGAGTTCGCGACGACCCGAGGGACGACCTTCACGGCGCGCCTCGTCGGACTGGACGGCAACAAGCTCGACAAGCTGGGCCTCGGGTCGAAGGTCGTGGCCGATGCCGCCCTGGCGGCGATCGCCGGCGCCCAGAGCTTCGCGGTCGCTGCGGTCGGGGCGAAACAGTCGTTTCGCAATCCGCCGCCGCCCTTCACGACCTCGACGCTGCAACAGGAGGCTTCGCGCAAGTTGCGCTTCTCGGCGCGGCGGACGATGCAGATCGCCCAACGGCTCTATGAAGGCGTGACGATCGGCGGCGAAACCACTGGACTTATTACCTACATGCGGACGGACGGCGTGCAGATGGCGAACGAAGCGATCGCGGGCTGTCGCTCCGTCATCGGCCGCGCCTACGGCGACGCCTATGTCCCGGAGAAGCCGCGCGCCTACCAGACCAAGGCCAAGAACGCCCAGGAGGCGCACGAGGCGATTCGTCCCACCGACCTCTCCCGGCTGCCGGAGCAGGCAGCCCGCTTCCTCGACGACGAACAGGCCAAACTCTACGAACTCATCTGGAAGCGAGCGATCGCCAGCCAGATGGCGAGTGCGCGGGTCGAGCGGGCGGCGATCGACATCGCCGCCAACGACGGACGATCGCAATTCCGCGCCACCGGCCAAGTCGTCCTATTCGACGGCTTCCTGCGGCTCTATCAGGAGGGGCGCGATGACGTCGAAGACAAGCGCGCCCCCGACGCCGAGGATGACGACACGCGCGCCTTGCCCAAGGTGAACCAGGGCGACGCCCTCGATCGTCGGACGGTCACGCCGGAGCAGCATTTCACCGAGCCGCCACCCCGCTACACCGAAGCGACGCTGGTCAAGAAGCTCGAAGAACTCGGCATCGGACGCCCGTCGACCTACGCCTCGATCCTCTCGGTCCTCCAGGATCGCAAGTACGTCCGATTGGACAAGGGACGATTCTTCGCCGAGGACCGCGGCCAATTGGTCACCGCGTTTCTCGTCAGTTTTTTCGAGCGCTACGTCCAGTACGACTTCACAGCCGACCTCGAAGAACGGCTCGACAAAGTTTCGGCCGGCGACCTCGATTGGAAGGCGCTCCTTCGCGACTTCTGGCGGGACTTCACGGGCGCCGTCGACGGGACGCAGAACCTGCGCGTGCGCGACGTTCTCGAGGCGCTCAACGAACTTCTTTCCGACCACGTGTTCAAGTCGAGCGGTCCGGGGAAAGACCCGCGACAGTGTCCATCCTGCGCTGCCGGACGGTTGAGCCTCAAGGTCGGTCGCTTCGGCGCGTTCGTCGGTTGTTCGAATTACCCGGAATGCAAGTACACCCGGCGGCTGGCCGACGGCGGCAATGGCGAGGGCAACGACGCCGGGCCGCGGGAACTGGGCAAGGACCCGGCCACGGGCGCCACGGTCGCCGTGCGCAAAGGACCCTACGGGCACTACATTCAGCGCGACGCCGCGGCGGGGGAAGAAAAACCGAAACGGGTGTCGATTCCGAAGGGCGTCAGCCCAAGCGAGCTCGCCCTGGATCGGGCGCTGCAGTTCCTCTCCCTGCCGCGCGAGATCGGAAAACATCCGGAGACCGGCAAGAAGATCTCGGCCGGCATCGGTCGCTTCGGCCCTTACGTGCGGCATGACAGCGACTATCGCTCGCTCGGCGCCGACGAAGACGTCCTCACCGTTGGTCTCAATCGTGCGGTCGCGTTGCTCGCCGAACCCAAACAACAGCGTCGGGGACCGGCCGTTCTGCGGGCGCTCGGTGCCCACCCGACGGACGGCAAAGCCGTCAACATCCACGAAGGTCGCTACGGCGCCTACGTGAGCCACGACGGCGTCAACGCCACCCTGCCCGCGGGAATCGAACCCGAGGCCCTATCGATGGACGCCGCCGTCACGTTGCTCGCCGAACGGGCACGCAAGACGGGTGGCCAACGTCGCGGCCGCAGCACCCGCCGCGGAAAAAGCACGGGGACTTCGCCGGCACTCAAGAAGAAGACGCCTCGCAAAAGCGGCAAGAAGAACGCCGCCGCAGAGTAGACTCCTCGGATGGCCAAAGGCCACGCCGCCCCGTTTCCCTCGCGCGAACAGGTTCTCGAGTTCCTCGAGAAAAATCCCGATCGGGCGAGCAAGCGCGACATCGCACGCGCGTTCGGGATCAAGGGGAGTGGCCGTGTCCTGCTCAAGGATCTGCTCAAGGAGCTGGTGGTCGAAGGTCGGCTCGACCGGCGACGTGGGCGCCGCTTGGCGGACCCCCGTCGCCTCCCCGCCGTGGCCGTGATCGAGGTGATCGACCTCGACGTCGACGGCGAACTCTGGGGCAGGCCGGCCTCGTGGTCGGAGGATGCCGAGCCGCCGAAGATCCTGCTCGCGCCGTTGCCGCGCCACCGCGCGCCCGCGCTCGGTATTGGCGATCGCGCCCTGGCGCGCCTGGAAAGGCGCGACGACGGCAGCTACCTCGCCCGCGTGATGCGCGTACTGGGCGCCGGCCCCGACCGGGTCATCGGCGAGTATGCGCTGGTGGCCGGCCAGGGACGCATCCGCAGCAGCGACCGTCGCAAACAGGATCTCGCGGTGAGTGGCGCCGACTCGGCCGGCGCCCAGCCCGGCGAACTCGTGTTTGCCGAGGTCCGCGCCGCGAGCCGCGCCGGCCTGCGCCAGGGGCGCGTGATCGAACGCCTCGGACGATCGGATGACCCGCGGTCCCTGAGCTTGATCGCGATTCACGACCATGACTTGCCGACCGAGTTCGGCCCCTCCGCGCTGGCCGAGGCCGCGGACGCTCGGGTCCCGAGCCTCGGCGATGGAGTCGATCTACGCCCGCTGCCCCTCGTCACCATCGATCCCGACGAAGCACGCGATCACGACGACGCCGTGTGGGCGGGCCACGATGACGACCCGGCCAATCCTGGCGGCTGGCAGGTCGTCATCGCAATCGCCGACGTCGCGCGTTACGTGTTGCCCGGCAGTGCGCTCGATCGCGAGGCGCTCCGCCGCGGGAACTCCGCCTATTTTCCCGACCGCGTCGTTCCGATGTTGCCCGAAGCGCTGTCGAACGGCGTGTGCTCGCTCCGACCCAAGGAGGATCGTGCCTGCATGGCGGTTCGCGTCTGGCTCGACGCCCGCGGTCGAAAACGTCGCCATGGGTTCGTGCGGGGGCTCATGCGCTCGGCCGCGCGCCTCACCTACGCCCAGGTCCAGACGGCCATCGACGGACGGCCCGATGACGCGGCCGGCCCCCTGCTCGAATCGGTGATCCGTCCGCTCTACGACGCCCACGCCGCGCTGACCCAGGCCCGGGCCGAGCGCGATCCCCTCGAACTCGAGGTGCCTGAGCGTCGGGTCCGAATCGGGCCGCAGGGCGAGGTGCTCGGCATCGAGCCGCGCCCGTTCTACGCGAGCAACCGCTTGATCGAGGACTACATGATCCTCGCCAACGTCTGCGCCGCGGAGACCATAGAGCACGCCCGACTACCGTGCATGTATCGTGTTCATGCCGAGCCCTCGCGCGAGAAACTCGAGTCGTTGCGGGATTTCCTGGAAACCCTCGATCTGCGTTTGGCGCGCGGCCAGGTGCTGACCCCGGCCATGTTCAACCGCATCCTGCGACGCGCCAAGGACCAGCCGCACCAACGTCTCGTCAACGAGGTGGTGCTGCGCAGCCAGGCGCAAGCGGAGTACAGCCCCGAAAATCTCGGTCATTTCGGGTTGGCGCTGCCCCGTTATGCGCACTTCACCTCACCGATCCGTCGTTACGCCGATGTGCTGGTCCATCGCGCCGTCATCAGCGCGTGCGGGCTGGGAAGCGATGGCCTCGGACGGGACGAGGCCAAGCGGTTCCGCGCTATCGGCGAAACCATTTCCGCCACCGAGCGACGAGCCATGGCGGCGGAACGCGATGCCGTGGACCGCTTCACGGCGCACTATCTGGCCCAGAAGATGGGCGGGAAGTTTCGCGGTCACGTTTCCGGCGTCACGCGCTTCGGCCTGTTCGTGACGCTCGAAGACACCGGAGCCGACGGTCTCGTACCAGTGCGCGACCTCGGCGACGAGTACTTTCGCCATGACGACAAACGTCATGCCCTCGTGGGCGAACGCACTGGGGCCGCGTGGCGGCTGGGCGACAGGGTCGAGGTAGCGCTGCGCGAGGTCGACCCTCTGTCGGGGCGTCTTCGGTTCGAGCTGCTGAGCGAACCGGCGATCATCGCCAAGGCCCGACGACGACGCCGTTGAATTGGTCGTTCCGCCGCCTACACTGCGCGAACCGATGGAAACGATCGTCAAGAAACCGGCCGTTCGCCCGCGCGATGCCGCCAGCCTCGTTTTGATCAACCGCGACATCGGTGGCGAGCCCGCTGTCCTGATGGGGCGTCGTCCACAGCGGCAGTCGTTCATGCCGGACGTGTTCGTGTTCCCGGGCGGGGCCGTGGATCGGGGTGATGCCCGCACCGCCGCCGCCTCCGAACTCCGCCCCGAAGTCGCAGCCGTGCTGGCCGGACACTGCCCGGTGGCCCGCGGACGCGCCCTCGGCATAGCGGCGATTCGCGAAACCTTCGAAGAGACCGGATTGTTTCTCGGCACCGGCGGCAATCCTTCGCACGCCGAGCCTGCGTCGTGGACCTCCCTCATGGCCGCTGCCCGGCTTCCCCGTCTCGACACGCTAGGGTTCCTCGCGCGCGCCATCACGCCACCCAGCCAGCCCAGGCGTTTTCACGCGCGGTTCTTCATCGCCAGCGCGTCCCACCTCCACGGCACGCTGGTGAGCAATGGCGAACTGTTGGAGCTCAACTGGTATCCATTGAGCCGCGCCTACAACTTGCCGATCGCCCCCATCACGGCCCTGGTTCTCCACGAAGCCTCGCGCGCGATTGAGGGGGCGGGTGATGACCGCGGAACGCCCGTGTTTTCCCGTCGTCACGGCAAACGTATGGTGAGTTACGATCTCGGCAACGGGCGCGTTCTGCGCGGCCTGTTCGAAGGTTCCTCGGGGTAGCGATGCCGTTTCATCCCCAAGCCCAGGCCGTCGTCGATGCCGACCCGATTCGCCATCTCGACGTGGTCAAGATGGGAGCCCCAGCGGTGCGCGCTCTCATGGACGCCCGCCAAAAGGTCCTCGCCGGCCCGCCACCGCCGGTCGGACGTACCGAGGATCGCGCGATCGCCGGCCCCGGTTCGCTCCTGCACCTCAGGCTCTATTGGCCAAGCCAGACGCCATCGGGGCCGCTGCCGGTCTACTTCTACATGCATTCCGGCGGATACATGGTCTACAGCGTCGATGTCGCCGACGTGCCATGCCGTCATATCTGCAACCTCGGGCAATGCCTCGTTGTCTCCGTCGACTATCGCCTGGCACCGGAGTTCCCGTTCCCGGCTGCGATCGACGATTGCTGGGCAGCCCTGCGATGGCTGGCGGCGAGCGCGGTGAGCCTGGGCGGCGATCCCCGCCGACTCGCTGTTGGCGGCGACAGCTGCGGCGGCACCATGGCATCGGTGCTCGCCCAGCTCGCGCGCGATCACGGTGGCCCCGAGATCCGCCAAGTGGTGATGCAAGGCCCGTTGGTCGAGATACGACCGCCCGATCCCAACCCCGAGGGCCGGACACAACTTTCGGACTGGATGCGCCAGAGCTTCGTGCGCGATGCCAAGGACGCCCAGGACCCGCGCGCTTCGCCGCTGCTGGCGCCCGACCTCTCGCGGCTGCCCCCGCACCTGATCCTGATCGGCGAAATGGATGGACTTAAGCCGCAGGCGGAGGCCTATGCCGCCCGGCTGCGATCCAGTGGGGTGCCGGTCGACTGGCGCGAGTTCCCCGGCATGATCCATAACTTCACGGGAATGTCGGCGGCACTGGATGGGGCCCAAGACGGCCTCGCCGCGATCGGTGGGGTCCTCCGCCAGGCTTTCAGCCGCTGAGAACGGCCGGGCTTGACAGGAGCGGCCCGGGGGCTATGTTCCGCGGCCTCTGCGCCCCGGGAGCCAGGCCATGGCCAAACCGACCGTCGTCAAGATCAAATTGGTGTCGACCGCCGACACCGGCTACTACTACGTGACCAAGAAGAACCCCCGGACCCAGACCGAGAAGATGACGGTCCGCAAGTACGACCCGATCGCCCGCAAACACGTCGCGTTCAAGGAAGCGCGCATCAAATAGCATCGCGCCCTTCGACGAACCGGGCCGCCGCAAGGCGGCCTTTGTGTTTTTGGGCCATGGTTCTAGGCTTCGGCCAATGTCGAGCCTGATTCACCCCGATGTCCTGCCGCAATTGGCCGAGGTTTCGATCGATCCGGAGCGCCCGCTCCTGATTTGCGACGCCGACGAGGTGTTGGTCCGATTCATGGCGTCGCTCGAGCATTTCCTGGCGCGACGCGGCCTCTACTACGATTGGAAGGAGTACGACTTCCGCTCGACCATTCGCCGGCACGACGACGACGTCGTCGTAACCCCAGCGGAAGTTCGAGCGATCCGCGACGACTTCTTCCACCAGCAGCTCGAGCACCTCGACGCCGTCCCGGGGGCATCCGATTCCCTGCAACAGCTCGCGGACCACTGCCAGATCATCATCCTCACCAACCTGCCGGTCACCGTGCGCGACGCTCGCCGACGCGGTCTCACGCGCCACGGAATGGCATACCCGGTGGTCGCAAACCAGGGAGGCAAAGGCCCGACCGTGCGCCACCTCGCCGGCGGCGTTCGCGCACCAGTCGTCTTCATCGACGACATGCCCCAGCATCATGCGTCGGTCGCCGTTGCGGCCGGACACGTGCGGCGGTTTCAATTCATCGAGGATCCGCGTCTCGAGCGGCTGATGGGCCGCAGCGAGGACGCCCACCATCAGGTCGACTCCTGGGCGGCGGCCTTGCCGCTGGTCGAGCACGAACTGCGCCAGCGCCGATGGTGACAGAACGGCCGGGCTTGGCATCATCGAGCACACAACAACGAGGGAGGGATTCGTGACGCAAACCTTCGACGTCTTCATTGCCGGTGCGGGGACCGCCGGGATCGCGGCCGCCGGCTTCGCGGCCCGACGCGGCGCGAAGGTCCTGTTGGTCGACGGCGCCGAGCGCATTGGCGGAACGCTTTTCATCTCGGGCGGGAACATGAGCGCCGGCGGAACACGCCTGCAACGGCAACGTGGGATCAACGATTCCGCCGAGGACCATTTCCAGGACATCATGCGGATCTCGAAGAACACGGCGGATCCGGCGATCGCGCGGTTGGCTGTGGCGCACGCCGCCGATACGATCCACTGGTTGCTCGACATCGGGCTCGAGCTGTTGCCGGATATGCCGGTCATCACCTACGGCCACGAACCCTATTCGGTGCCGCGTACGTACTGGGGACCGGAACTCGGGGTTTCGATCCTCAAGACGCTTTCTCCGTGGCTACAGCAGTCGATCGCGTCCGGGGCAGTCGATCTGCGCTTGAGGACCAAACTCGTGGGCCTGCGGCAAGATCGTGAGCGCAACGTCGTTGGTGCCGTGATCAAGGGCCCGGACGGGGTCCATCGCGACGTGACCGCCTCGAACTACGTCCTCGCGACCGGCGGTTACACGGCCAATACGCACCTGTATCCCATGCTCAACCATGGCCATCCGCTCTACGCCCTCGGCTACGATCACTCGCAGGGCGAAGGCATCGTGCTCGGGGTTGGTGCTGGTGGCTACGTGCGGGGTGGCGAGATGTTCCTCCCGACCTTCGGCGGCGTGCGCGATCCCGATCGGCCGGGCTACTACAAGGGGGGGTGTGCCTGACAACGCCACAGTACCGCCAGCCATGGGAAATCTACGTCAACATGGAGGGCGAACGCTTCGTCTGCGAAGACACCGATTCGGTGGACGCCCGCGAACGGGCCCTGCTCGAGCAAACCAACATGCAGTTCTGGATCGTCTACGACCAGGCGATCCACGAGCAGGCCCCGCCCCTCTCCCAGATATGGTCTCGCGAGAAGTTCACGGCGAGCTTCGGCACGCATCCGAACTTCTTCACAGCCGACTCGATCCATGCGTTGGCCGCGAAGTCCGGAGTCGCTCCCGAAGCCCTCGAACGAACCGTCCGGGCGTTCAATGACGGGGTCCGGACGGGCCAGGATCCCCTCGGCCGCAGGCACCACCCGCTGCCGATCGCCAAGCCGCCGTTCTACGCCGTGCAGAACCACGGCACCTCGGTCAAGACCTACGCGGGGCTCGCCGTCGATACCCAGCTCCGTGTCGTCGACCGCGCAGGTCGGCCGATCGGCAACCTCTTCGCCGCCGGCGAAGTGATCGGGGGCGGCGTGCTGACCGGGAACTCGTTCTGCGGCGGTATGAGCGTCACGCCAGCCCTCACGTTCGGACGCCTGCTCGGAGAACGACTCCTGCAATGGCGGCGTAACACGGCCGACGCGGCCGAATAGCCCTACGGCCGCCGTTGAGACAGACGTCTGGCGAGGGCGGCCGGCTGTCGTATACTTGCCTCAGGGTCGGACGCGCCCGTGTCGCGTCGCGTGGTCAGCCGCGTTCGTGCCAACCGCCTCAGGGAGACCAAGATGGACGTTCAAACCAGACACGACATGATCGTGCCACCTTCGATGGACGAGGGTGCGCGTCAGGAGTTCACCTACAGCCTGCGCTACTTCCTCTACAAGGATCTGATCCCGGGGGCCAAGTCGGTCTATGAGGCCGAGGTGCTGCCGCAGATCAAGAGGTCGAAGGGGGGCTCGCCGAAAAACCGCCACGACATTGCACCGGTCATGGAACGCAATCCGTATTGGCAGATGTACAGCTCGATCCGCCGTGTGACCCAGGAACTGATGTGGGACACCTTCGGGGAAAAGATCGAAAAACGGCTTCCCGGGCTGATCGAGAAGGCGAACCAATACCGCAAGAGCAACAAGAAGTTGGGCTCGATCATGCTCAACCCTCGGCTTGAGATCCCGCGTTACCACACGGCGACAGACATCCACATCCAGCCGGGCGGTTACCACACCGACCTGTGCAAAGATGACGTCTACGCTGGCGCGCTTTATGACGACGTCATCTGGATGTTCTTCATGCACAGTGCCGGCGGCCTGAACGATGCCCCCGGCCGCTCGATCATCAAATTCGTCAAGGGGAAGTGGCCCAGCCTGAAACCCAAGCGGATTCTGGACATGGGCTGCACGATCGGACACTCGACGCTGCCCTACGTGGACGCTTTCCCCCAGGCCGAGGTTCATGCGATCGACGTCGGGGCCCCCTGCATCCGCTATGCCCACGCCCGCGCCGAGTCGATGGGAAAGAGGGTGCACTTCAGCCAACAGAACGCCGAAAAGACCAACTTCCCAGATGGCCATTTCGACCTGATTGTCTCGCACATCATGTTCCACGAGACCTCGAACAAGGCGATGCCGCGGATCCTCGAGGAGTGCCACCGCCTGCTCGCGCCGGGTGGTGTGATGGTGCACCAGGACATCGCCGCGAAGGCGTTCCAAGGCGGCGTGTACGGCGAGTTCAACGTCGATTGGTCGACCCACTACAACGCTGAGCCGTTCATCGGCCGGCTAATCGACCTCGACCACGTGCAGCTCTGCGTCAACGCGGGCTTCTCACCCAAGAAGTCGGGTGAACTCGACATCCCTAGCCTCCGTGATCCGGCGAAGCGCGAGGTCATCGGCCCGATGCAGCACGTCTTCTTCGCCCAGAGATAGGCGATTGGAATCCAGGTGCCGCGGCCAAGCCGCGGCACCTCTTTTTTTGTGCAGCGAAGAGTCGCGGCCGCGAACCGACCGTGGCAATCTCCACGGCTGGCGCAACAACGTCCGGCCCATGGTTTCGTCTCCCCAACCCACGATCCTCGCTCCGCCGCCGGCATTCGGTCGGTCCCTCACATTTCATTTGGCCCTGGAAGCAGATCCGCGGCATGACCTGAGGCAACTCGCCACGCGGTTCGACCCGGCTTGGGGTGTCGTCGGATTGGGCGAGCCGGTGGTCCAAGCTGTCGGGCGATCCGTCGCCGGCCTGCGCCCATTCCCAGCGATGGCTGGACCGGGCGTCAGCGTGCCGTCCACGCAGGGCGCCCTGTGGATATTGGTCCGCGGGGACGACCGCACCACCGCCTTTGATCGCACCAAGTCGATTCAGGCGACGATGGGTCCAGCGTTCGTCTTCGGGGATGCCGTGGACACGTTCACCTATGCCGGGGGCCGGGACCTTTCCGGCTACGTCGACGGCACGGCCAATCCGACTCCCGAAGACAGCGCCGCTCTGGCGATCGTCCCGGGGGGCCAAGCGCACGCGGGTTCGAGTTTCGTTGCCGTGCAGCGCTGGCGCCACGACCTCGGGCAGTTCGCCCGTCACCCCCAAGGCGAGCGCGACGCCATGATCGGACGCCGACTGTCCGACAACGAGGAGATCGCGGAGGCTCCCGACACCGCCCATGTCAAACGAACGGCGCAGGAACTATTCGATCCACCGACGTTCCTTGTCCGTCGCTCGATGCCCTGGGAGAACGGCGCCGAGCACGGCCTGGAGTTCATCGCCTACGGCAACACGCTCGACCGATTCGAACGAATCCTGCGCCGCATGTGCGGACTGGACGATGGAATCGTCGATGCCCTGTTTCGGTTCTCGCGTCCGACGGGCGGCAGCTACTATTGGTGCCCGCCGCTGGCGCGTGATCGCCTCGACCTGTCGGCGCTCGGACTCTGACGTCCATTCCGGCCATGGCGCGCGCCCGAATCGGGGTCGACCTCGGCGGCACGAAGATCGAGGCCGTCGCGCTCGCCGATGACGGCCGAGAACTGGCCCGGCGGCGGGTCCCGACGCCACAAGGCGACTATGACGGCACGGTGCGGGCGATCGCCGCGTTGGTCGCCACGATAGCCACCGACGTCGAATGCGAGTCGTCGTTCGGGGTCGGGATTCCCGGCACGATCTCGCCTGCCACTGGGCTAATCAAAAACGCCAACTCCACCTGCCTGATCGGTCATCGGCTCGATCACGATTTGACGGCAGCGACCGGCCGCGCGGTTCGTCTCGCCAATGATGCCAACTGCTTCGCCCTCTCGGAGGCCGTCGACGGTGCCGCCCGCGACTACCCGTCGGTTCTCGGCATCATTCTCGGCACCGGTTGTGGCAGCGGCCTGGTCGTGGACCGCCGACCCGTCGTCGGCGGCAATGCGATTGCGGGCGAGTGGGGCCACAATCCCCTGCCTTGGCCGGAGGCCGACGAACGACCGGGCCGGCTTTGCTACTGCGGCAAGTACGGCTGCAACGAGACCTTTCTATCGGGACCAGGCCTGGCCGCCGATCACCGCGAGCATACGGGGGAGATCCTGTCCGCCGTCGAAATCGCGTCGCGGGCCGCCGCTGGCGAGCGAAACGCCACGGCGACGCTCGACCGATACGTCGAACGTCTCGCCAAGGCACTCGCGAGCGTCCTCAATCTCTTCGATCCCCACATCGTCGTGGTCGGCGGCGGCTTGTCGCATATCGCGGCGATCTACGACGAGGTCCCGCGCCGTTGGGGCCGATATGTGTTTTCGGACATCGTGACAACCCCGATAGCAAGGGCCCGTCACGGCGATTCGAGTGGCGTGCGTGGCGCAGCTCGGCTGTGGCCGGGCTAGCAGTTCTTTGGCAGGTACTCGAGCCGGCGCAACGAACCGCGAACCGAGAACGTCCCATAGTCGAGGACGATGTCGGTCGCGACTCCGTTCTCGTGCAGCCGAAAGCCAACCTCGTACTCCGGAAGTCCGCCGGGATCGGTCTTCTCGTTGTTGCGCGACGGACCGACAGCGAAATAGGCCACCCGTGCGCGCCAAGCCTTTTCGGCCGCCAGCCTGGCGCCGGCCTCACCGTCCCGGCTCGGGTCGCGAGCGACTCCGAGAAACGCCACGGTGTCGTATATCCCGCTCGGCCCCGAGCCGTCGTAGACACGGCGATTGACGATGCCGACCCCGGTGCGACCGGCGTCGATCAGGTCGATGAAGTGTTGCGTCGGAAAGACCGTGCCCGGAATTAGCGTGATGTCCGGAGTGTCGGGCTTGGCAAACGTGAGGCGTCCTGTCTGCCCTTCAGCCCCCATCTCGGCCCTTCCGACATACTCTTCGTCGATCTTGCCGTCGACCGTGCTCTTCATGTCGAAGCGGATCACCTTGCCGTCACGCGACTCCCAGGTCACATGGTTGGAGTCGGACACGACCTCACGGCCGTCGGTGTTGACCATCCTCAGCAGCATCCGCTGTGTCTGAGCGAAGCCATCGCAGGAATCCGTGATCTCGATCGCCAACCGACCACTCACCTCGCGGACCCCGCCGTCCGAACGCGCGGCCAACAGACTCAAATCGTAGACGCCGATGTGGGGTTGCAAGGTGACCGCGTGAGTCGCGGAGCCCGTGGTGACGGCGAAGACGAGGGCGAAAAGGCCGAGACGGCGCATGGGCGTTCGAGTCGGTGCAATCGGTGGGACGTCATGATCATACCCCGAAAACGGCCAGCAGGACGCCCCAGGCAAGAATTGCCCGGTGGGCAAGAGTTGCCGGCCGTTGGACTCATTAACACCATGGAAAGCTTTGAAGAATCCTGGCACGTCGTTTGCGGAGGGAGGATGGCTAGGTCGAGTTTTCAAAAGAGTTGATCGAGGGGAGTCCATGTCACCATCCACCATCCTGGCGTTGGCAAAGGCAGGCCCGTTGGCCGGAGAGAGCAGTCTCGTGCGCGACATCGCGACGCACCTCGGCGAGGAGGTGAAGGCCGGGACATCGCGCCTCCTGCGCCTCCTGGTGCGTGCGCTCAATCGGGTGGCCGAGACCGAACAGCAGATTCAAGAGAAAGACCGGATCATCGAACAGTTGCGCTCGATGGCGCTGACCGACTGTGTGACCGGGTTGGTCAACCGCCGGGGCTTCGAGGACCATGTGCGGCGCGTCGTCGCCACCGCGCAGCGTTTCGACGAGCGCGGCGTGCTGGCCTACCTCGACCTCGACGACTTCAAGTCGATCAACGACGAGATTGGCCATGACGCGGGGGATGCCACCCTTCGTTATGTCGCCGAATTCCTCAAGAACAGCGTTCGCCAGACCGACGTCGTGGCGCGGCTCGGCGGTGACGAGTTCGCGATCCTCATGGTCCAGACCAGCCATAGCGAGGGCGAAAAGCGAGCGCGGACGATCCAGACGCTCCTCAACAACTCGCACTTCACGTTCGAGGGGCACCTGATCTCACTCTCGGCGAGCATGGGCATCGCGCCCTTCGTCGCTGGGTGTGAAGCCCGTGCGCTCATTCGACGGGCCGACGCCTCGATGTATGCGGACAAGGCGCGCCGCCATAAGCTGCGGTCGCTGTCCCGCATCAAGGCCCTCGCTTCTTAGCCTTCTCGCGACACCAACGTAAACAGTTCCTGCGGGCGACGCACGCCACGCAGCGCATAGCGGCCGAGCGAAACCAACCGCCCACTGTGACAGGCCTGCGACGCTTCGGAAAACGCGGCCGATACCAGAATGCTTTGCTCGAGCGGTCGGCACATCGCCTCGATCCGACTCACTTCGTTGACCGCCGTTCCGACGACCGTGAAGTCGAGGCGGTCCCGCGAACCGATGTTGCCGTAGAGCACGTCGCCGAGATGAAGCGCGATATAGAAGTCAGTCACCGGCTTGTTCGCCGCGGAGCGGGCGTGGTTGAGCGCTGCGATCTGGGCTGTGACGTCGTCGGCCGTATCCAACGCGATGCGGCAAACCGGTTCGGTCACGCGCTCATCGAGCGGGAAGATGGCGAGCAAGCCGTCGCCCATGAACTTCAGGACCTGACCGCCGCGCCGATCGATCGCGCTGACGACCACGTCGAAATATTCGTTCAGGAGGCTCAATACTTCGGCCTGCGGCACTGCCTCGGAGATACGGGTGAAACCCTGCAAGTCGCAGTACCAGAGGACGGCACGAAGCGTGTGGGCCGAGCCACGGTCGATCTGCCCGGACATCACCCGCCGGCCCGCGTCTTTTCCGAGGTAGGTGTCCATCAACGAACGCGCGATGCGGTGGTTGCCGGCGCTCTTGATGTGTAGTCCGAGAAGCGGCACCAATCGTTCGAGGGCGAGCGCCTGCTCGTCGCTGAGTCCATTCGGATTGTCGACGGTCCACGACGAGACCATGCCGCTTTCCGTGTTCAGATTGTCGCTCTCCTGGAAGCGCGTCATTACGCCCAGGTAGTCGGTCGCACCACGTTCGCGAAACCGGTTCAGGAGGGGGTACGGGAACGGTTCGTTCGCCCCACTGAGGCGGAAACGCACACGATCGGCGCTGCCCGAGACCAAGGAATAGTAGGGACTCAGCTTGAAATCGCCATCGGGGGCATCGGCCATCGTGCGTTCCCAATTGGAGGATTCGAGGGCGTCGTCGCGCCACCAGGTGTGCGCGTGCCCGGCGTAGAGGGGATGCAAGGTGCGATGCGAGATGTTGGCACGCCACAAGCCGATCCCGGCCGCGACCAATCGCTCGCAGAAGCCGCGAAAGACATCCGCGTCGGCGCTTCCCTGAAGGCTCTGCTCGATGAGCCAATGGGAGATCGATTCGAGCTCTTTGCGTTCCATCCCGTTCCCTGGGGCGTCTCGGCCCGACACCCTGACAGACGCCATGCGCTGCCAGGCGCTTGTCCCGACCCTCGCCCTCGGTATGATCACCCGAAACACCTGGAAACCAAAAGGGGGACAGCAGTGGTTGGACGGATCGACAAACGACTCGCGGAACTCAGGATCACGCTGCCCGATCCGCCGACCCCAAAGGGGAACTACTCCCCCTACGTTCAGACCGGCAATCTCGTGTTCCTGGCCGGACAGCTCCCGGGGGATGACGTCATGTTCATCGGCCGGGTCGGCGATACCCGCAGCGCCGAGCAAGCCCAGATCGGGGCCCGGCAGTGCGCCCTCAACCTGCTCGCCCAACTGCGCAAGGCCTGCAGCGGCGATCTCGATCGGGTGGTGCGCTGCGTGAAGGTCACCGGTTGGGTCCAGGCGATCCCCGAGTTCACCGGCCATCCCGCCGTCGTCAATGGCGCATCCGACCTGTTCGTCGAGGTGTTCGGCGAAGCTGGCAAGCACGCCCGGGCCGCGGTCGGGGCCCCGTCGCTGCCGCGCGGCGCGCTGGTCGAAGTCGAAGCCGTTTTCGAAATCCGTTGACGATGGGCGACGCCGACGATCCGGGGAATCAGGTCAAGCTCTTCCGCCGGATCGTCGACGTCGAGGCCGCGGCGTGGGATGCCTGCGCCGGTCGCGATCATCCCTTCGTCCGACACCGGTTTCTCGCGGCGCTCGAGGAGTCGGGCTGCGCTTCCGCCCGCACCGGTTGGCAGCCATGCCACATCGGCGTCGTCGATGCTGCCGGAAACCTCGTGGGCTGCGCCCCGATGTATCTCAAGGGGCATTCCCAAGGGGAGTACATCTTCGATCATTCGTGGGCCCAGGCCTACGAACAGGCAGGAGGAAGCTACTACCCGAAGGCGCTGATCGCCGTCCCGTTCACACCCGCGACCGGGCCGCGCCTGATGGTGAAGCCGGGGGAGCCCGAGGACGAAATCCGCTCGCTCTTGGTGGCCGGGGCCGTCGAGACGGCGCGTCAGAACGAGTTGTCCTCGCTCCACCTCAACTTCGTCGAGGAGGACGTGTGGCAGGCGCTGGGTGGGACCGGGTTCCTGCAACGCACCGGCGAGCAGTTCCATTGGTACAACCGCAACTACACGACTTTCGACGACTTCCTGAACGCGCTGGCCTCGCGCAAGAAAAAGACGATCCGCAAGGAGCGCCGCGCCGCGGTGGAAAACGGCATCACCATCGAAGTTCTCCGCGGCCCGGAGATCACCAAGCACCATTGGGACGTGTTTTTTGCCTTCTATATGGACACCGGGTCGCGCAAATGGGGCCGTCCGTACCTCAATCGTCGCTTCTACGCGATCATCGGCGAGACCATGGGGGAGGACATCGTCCTCGTAATGGCGCGGCGCGGGTTGGAGTACGTCGCCGGTGCCATCAATTTTCTCGGCCGCGATACGCTATACGGACGCTATTGGGGATGCCTCGAGGAGCACCGATTTCTCCATTTCGAGCTCTGCTACTACCAGGCGATCGAGTTCGCGATCGCTCATCGGCTGGCGCGGGTTGAAGCCGGGGCCCAAGGCCCCCACAAGCTGGCGCGCGGCTACCTGCCGGTCCACACCTACTCCGCCCATTGGATTCGTGACGCCGGCTTTCGTCGCGCCGTCGATCAGTACTTGAAGCGCGAACGCGCCGCGGTCGACGAGGAAATCGATGAACTCGGCGCCTACGCTCCGTTCCGCCGCGGCAGTGCCATTCCCGAGGAGCAGGAGTAGCCGGCTGGCGCCGGCGTTGGCCGAGCGTCATAATGCAGCGGCGAGGCTTCGCGCCGCCCTTCCAGGACATCCTGTTGACCACCGCCGACAGCGCGCCGACCGCTTGGGCCGATCTGTTCCGTCAGGGACGCGGCGTTTACACGATCGCGCTTGCGCTCGGGATATTGCTCCACGCCATGGACGCGTTCCTTCTCGGGACCGTCATGCCGACCGTCGTGCGCGAAATCGGCGGCGCCGCCTACTATTCCTGGGGCGTCATGCTCTACATGACGGCCTCGATTATCGGCGCAGCGAGCGGCGGACCGATCAAAATTCGGCTCGGCAGCCGACGTGGCTATGCGGCGGCAGGCGTCATCATGTTGGGAGGCACCCTGGTCGCCGCCGCCGCCGATTCGATCGGCATGCTGCTCCTCGGTCGCTTCATCCAGGGCTTCGGTGCGGGTCTGATCGTCTCGCAGAACGTCGCCCTGATTCAGGAGTTGTTCCCGGTGTCGTTGCGGCCGCGAATGATCGCCATCACGTCGTTCATGTGGGCGACCTCGGCGTTCGTCGGCCCCCTGATCGGGGGTATCTTCGCCGAGTTCGGCTGGTGGCGGGGCGCCTTCCTGTTCGCCGTCCCGCTGATTGTGTTCTTTACCGGCGTCGCTTGGCTCAAGCTGCCGGAGCGTCCACCAACGCCCGAGCAACGGGCTCGCCGTTTCCCGATCGGCCGGGTCGCCCTCCTTGGCCTCGGGGTTCTCACCGTGGGTGGAACGAGCAACGTCGATCAGGCGTTCGATGCGCTCGGCGTCGCGATCGGGGCCTCGGCCACCACGGATGGATTGCATGGCCTCGGCCCGAAACTCGTCGTCCTGGCGATTGGCCTCGCCATCGTATGGATGACCGTGCGGATCGACGGTCGCCAGACCAAGAGCCGGGTGTTTCCCACGGCGCCATTTTCTCTGAGCGGACCCGTCGGAACCGCGTACTGGGCCTTCATGTTGGTCGGCATGGCGCCGGTCGCCGCCGGCATCTTCATGCCGCTCGTCTATCAGGTCGTCTATCACTTCCCGGCGATTCCCTCGGGCTACTTGTCCTCGATCCTCGCTGTCTTCTGGTCGCTCGGCTCGACCATCACGTCCGGTCTGAGCCTGCCGCAACAACGTCTGGCCCTCGTCGGCGGACCGGTGCTGGCGATGTTCGGCGTCATCGGGATCGGCATCGGGGTTGGACTCTGGTCGTGGCCCTACCTGGTCGCGTGCACCTGCCTCACCGGACTTGGCGTCGGGTTGTGCATTTCGCACCTGATGAATTGGACGATGTCGCTCGCGCGCAAAGGCGAAGAAACGGTCACCGCGTCCTCGATCCAAACCATCCGCTCGCTGGGAATCGCGTTTGGCGCGGCCGGTGCAGGCATCATCGCCAATCAGGCGGGCCTCGGCGCGGGGATCACCGCCGAGACCGTCACCAACGCCGTCACGTCGGTCCAAGCGGTTGCGGCCATGGCCCCGTTCGCGGCCATCCTATTGGGCGCCCTCCTGGTGACCCACCGCCGACGGCACGACGAATCGTCGGCCGATACCTAGCAAGCTCAGTGAACCAGTTCCGGAACCTTGCCTGAGGGCCCCGAGGAATCTGGGGGCGTGTCCCGGCGTCGCCCTTTGGGCTTCTTGCGCCCCTTCTTGGGTGGCGCCTTGTCGACTACGGTCAGGGTCAACTTGGCGGCCTCGGCGTCAACGCTGACCTTCACGGTCCCGCCCTTGGCGAGACGCCCAAACAGGAGTTCATCGGCCAGCGGCTTCTTGACGTGCTCCTGGATGAAGCGTGCCAGGGGCCGCGCGCCATAGAGCTTGTCGAAGCCGCGCTCCGAGATCCATTGGCGGGCTTCGGTCGTGAGCTGGATATCGACCTGACGATCACCGAGCTGTTCGGCCAACTGCTTGACGAACTTCTCGACGACGTGGCCGACGATGTCCGGGCTCAATCCGTCGAAGGCGATGACCGAGTCGAGACGGTTGCGGAACTCGGGCGTGAACATCCGCTTGATGGCCTCCTCGTCCTCGCCTTGCTTGAGACCGCGCTCGAACCCGATCGACTGACGGGTCATCTCCTGGGCGCCCGCGTTGGTCGTCATGATAAGGACGACGTTGCGGAAATCGACATGCTTGCCGTTGTGATCGGTCAGCCGGCCATGGTCCATGATCTGCAGCAGGACGTTGAACAGGTCGGGATGCGCCTTCTCGATTTCGTCCAGCAGCAGCACACAGTGTGGATGTTGATCGACCGAGTCGGTGAGCAACCCGCCCTGGTCGAACCCGACGTAGCCCGGGGGCGCGCCGATCAGACGCGACACCGTGTGGCGCTCCATGTATTCGGACATGTCGAAGCGGATCAGCTCGACGCCCATGATCTTGGCAAGTTGGCGGGCGACTTCGGTCTTGCCGACCCCGGTGGGGCCCGAGAACAAGAAGCAGCCGATCGGCTTCTCCGGTTCGCGCAGGCCGGCACGCGCCATTTTCATCGCATTGGCCAAAGCATCAATGGCACGATCCTGCCCGAAGACCACGGCCTTCAAGTCTGCATCGAGGGTCTTGAGGTTCGAGAGATCGGACTTCGACACGGTCTTTGGTGGGATGCGCGCGATTTTGGCGACGATCGCCTCGATATCCTTGGTTCCCACCGTCTTCTTGCGCCGCGACAACGGCAGCAGCATCTGGGCTGCCCCGACCTCGTCGATTACGTCGATCGCCTTGTCGGGCAGCTTGCGGTCGTTGATGTAGCGCGCCGAGAGTTCGACCGCCGTGCGGAGCGCATCGTCGGTGTAGTGGATCTTGTGGAACTCCTCGTAGTAGGGCTTCAGGCCCTTGAGGATCTTCACCGTGTCTTCGATCGTCGGTTCGTTGACATCGATCTTCTGGAATCGGCGCAGCAGGGCCCGATCCTTCTCGAAGTAGGACCGAAACTCCTTGTAGGTCGTCGAGCCAATGCAGCGGATCGCACCGCTCTGCAGCGACGGTTTCAAGAGGTTCGACGCATCCATGGCGCCGCCCGATGTTGCCCCGGCGCCGATCACGGTGTGAATCTCGTCGATGAACAGGATCGCGCCCTTGAAGTTCTCGAGTTCGCTGACCACCGCCTTGAGGCGCTCCTCGAAGTCGCCGCGATAGCGGGTTCCTGCGAGCAGGGCGCCCATATCGAGCGAGAAGATCGTCGCGCCCTGGAGAATCTCGGGGACCTCTTTGTTGACGATGCGACGGGCCAAACCTTCGGCGATCGCCGTCTTGCCGACCCCCGGATCGCCAACGAACAACGGGTTGTTCTTCTGTCGACGACACAGGATCTGGATCGTGCGCTCGATCTCGAGCGATCGGCCGATCAGCGGGTCGATCTTCCCCTGCTTCGCCTTCTCGTTGAGGTTGATGCAGTAGGTTTCGAGCGCCTCGGTCCCCTTCTTGTTGACCTTCTTGCTCGACGCTTCGGCATCGGCGCCATCGACCGTGCGCTGCTCGGTTTTGCCCGGCGCCTTGGCGATGCCGTGGGAGATGTAGGAGACCGCATCCAGGCGCGTCATGTCCTGTTGCTGCAGGAAGTAAGCGGCGTGCGATTCCCGTTCCGAGAAGATGGCGACCAGGACGTTGGCGCCCGTCACCTCCTCGCGACCTGAGGATTGAACATGGATCAACGCGCGTTGAATCACGCGCTGAAAGCCTGCCGTCGGTTTGGCGTCGCCGCCGTCGTCGAGCACCAGGTTCGCGAGTTCCTCATCGACGTATTCGACGACCGTCTGGCGCAGGTCCTCGATGTCGACGTTGCAGGCCTTCATCACCGCCGTCGCGTCGGGGTCTTCGGTCAGGGCCAGCAGCAGATGTTCGAGCGTCGCGTATTCGTGTTTGCGCTCGTTGGCGTGGGCCAGGGCTCGGCGCAGCGATTTCTCGAGGGTGGGGGAAAATCCGGGCACTAGTCTTTTTCCATTGTGCACTGAAGGGGATGCTGGTGCTGTCGTGCGAAGTCGACAACCTGGTTCACTTTGGTCTCGGCCACCTCGTAGGTGAAGACGCCGCAAATGCCGATGCCCTTGCGATGGACATGCAACATGATCCGCGTCGCTTCCTGCCGGCTCTTGTGGAAAAACCGTTCCAACACGTAGACCACGAACTCCATCGGCGTGTAGTCGTCGTTGAGCAGCAGTACCTTGTACATCGGTGGCTTCTTGGTCTTGGGCGCGGTCTTCGTGACCACGCCAGTCGCCGGTCCTCCGTCCGGATTTCGGTTGCGATCGCGCTCGCTCATCGGCTCAAGGTCATATAGGTATCCTACCGAGATATTAATCGAGCCGGGGCCCCGCGAGACAGGGGTCTGGCACCCTCATGGCTCGCACGGAAAACCGCCAGAATCGTGGTTTACGGCGGCAAACCCCGTTGCAGAACGCGAGCACTGGATCGACTTGGGGAGGAGTCCATGGTGAACGTCCTGAGCGATGAAGCCCGCATCCTGTGCCACCGCGAACGCGCCTACCTAGTGATGGACCGTTTGGGGCTCGACGCGCTCTGCGTCAGCGACCCCCGGAATGTCCTCTATCTGTCGAACTTCGATTGCAACTTGATGTGGAACTGGTCGTGGACGGCCTTCGCGATCCTGCCGCGCGACCGCCAGCGGCCCCCTACCCTCGTCTGCTCGAGCCTCGATCTCCCCTCCCTCATTACCAATCCGACCTGGATGCCAGCGGTCGAGACCTACGTCCTGCACGAGCAGGGCACCGGCGAAGCCGTGGCCACGAAGTTCCGACCCAACATGCGGGAGGACGCCCGGCTCGGACCATTCGAGCGCGAGGCCCTGGCGCTTTACGACACGACACCAACGATCCGTGCGCCGACCCCCGAAGACATCTTGCGCGCTGTCATGGAGAAGCTCGGCCTCACCTCCCGGATCGTAGGGTTCGATGACATGCGGCTCGCGCTACGGCTCAAGGGCAACTTGGCCGGCCTGACGTTGCGCGATGCTCGGGACGTCATGCGGGAGATCCGCCTGATCAAGACGCCGGCCGAGATCGATCGTTTGCGCGAGGCCGCACAGCGCAATGAACGGGCACTCGGGGCGGCCATCGCGGCCACCCATGAGGGGGTCCTTTGGGAGGAGGTTGTCCAAGCCTACGCGATCGCCCTCATCCGCGAGGGTGGGAGGCCGATCTATCTCATTCGTGGTGCCGGCGAACAGGCGCGCGTGCGCCTGCAGGAGACCGACTATCCGATCCGGCGCGGCGAACTCGTGTTCTACGACGGCCTCGGACAGTACCGGCGCTATCACGGCGATATCGGTCGGACGGCATTCGTGGGCGAAGCGCCTGCCGATGTCCGACGCGTCTTCGACGCGGTTCGGGCGGGCTGGGCCGAGGGGCATGCACGTGTCCGACCCGGCATGCGTGCGAGCGAACTCGCGATCCTCATCCGTGACACGATGCGCGCGCACGGCTACCCGACGGGCCCGGCCCGCGCCGCAGCCCCGCACGCGCTGGGGCTCGAGCACTTCGATCACCCACAGGATCGCGGCTTCTATCAGGACTTCACGATCGAGGTGGGCTGCGTGCTCAACGTCGACATGCCCTACATCGAGTTCGGCTGGGGGTCGCTCCACCTGGAGGACACGATCGTCGTGCGACGCGACGGTCCTGAGTTCCTGACCTCGAACAAGACCGACCTGATCGAGATCGCGGGCTAGTAGAGCAGCCCCGCTTCCCCCATGCGCCGACGGATCGAGTCTGCGAACCATGCGAAGTCGCGACGCATGAAACCGCGCCCGATGGCGTTGACATGCCGGGAAAAGGTGCTGATCAGGCGGAACTCCTTGGCGAGCACGAACAGCGGCATCAATTCGTGTTCTCGCGGCGTGAGCGGCCGGATGCTCTCGTATCCCGCCACAAATGCCGTCGACAGCCAATCGGGAAGGCCGATGTAGTGATTGGCCCAGAGATAGCAGGCGACGTCCTGGGCGAAAAAGTCCTCGCCGCTGTTGTCGAAATCGAGCAGCGTCAGCCCGCCGCCGTCGATATGCACGTTGTTGCAGTGAAAGTCGCCATGATTGGGCCCGAAGGGAACCTCCGCTGGGTCGATCCGCTCGAGCGCCGTTGCGATCCTCTCGGTCGCCTCGCGATAGAACGGACCGTCTTGCGGCCGCTCCTCGACCATACGCAGGAACGTCGGAACATTTTCTCGCAGCGCCTGGGGCGGATTGGTCCGGCGCCGATGCGGTGACTGAAAGGCGGTCGCCGCGCGGTGCATGAGGGCGAACGCCCGGCCGACGCGGCGAGCGTCCTCTGCGTTCGGAGCGGCTCCGAGTTTCTGCCCCCCCGCCCACCGGAAAACCGCCACGGGTCGCAGCCCCTCGGGTGCCTCGGCCACGAAGAACAGCGAGCCGTCGCGGGCCGGGATGCCCGGTGCCACGTGCACCCCGGCACCATCGAGAAACCGAAGGAACGCCATCTCGTAAGCGACATCGTCGATCGATCGCCAGCCGGCCCGCCAGGTGCGCACGGCGTAACGCGCCTCCGGCGTCCAGACCGCAAAGACGTCGTTCATGCCGCGGTATAGCAATTGGCAGCCGAGCGGTCGCCCGAGCTCATACCGACGTTCGAGTTCGGCCGCGAGCGCCGCCGCCTCCAACACCGAGTGAACCGCCGGGACGATCATGGGCGCCGGATGATAGGCGCCAACGCCGGCCGCGAAAAAGGAGAAACCCGGCCCTGGGGGACCGGGTTTCCGGGGAGGGGCGATCGCCCGTTACTGTCGGGCGGTCGCCCTGGTGATTCGATTAGACGATCGGTCGGGCGAAACGCTCGACGAACTTGGCGATCTGTCCATTGAGCGGGGCAAAGGTCTCGTTCGCGGCTTTGATCGACAACTCCGAGAACTTGGTGCTCTGGTCGATCCATCGGCTGATGCCGGCCTGCACGAACTCGATCTGAAGCTGGGCCGCTTCCTGGGGCGTCTTGGCCGACAGGATCGACTGCGCCGCGCTCATCGTGTCGGCGAGGTTCTTATGCGAGAAGTCGGCGACCTGGGCGTTGACCGCCTCGACGTGTTTGACGAACGCGTCCGCGGCCGTGGTGCTGGCCTCGATGCCCGTGCGACCGAACGAGGCGAACTCGTCGTAGCGCTTGGCCATCGTCTCGTTCGCCCCCTGGGCGAGCGAGGCGACCTTCTGGAAGCCCTTGTTCACGGCATCCGTTCCTTCGCGGACGAACATCTCCACGCCGTCCTTGCCAGCCTTCACGGCGGCATCAAACGCTTCGGACGAGAACTTGTCCGCACCAACCGACTCGTGGACCTTCTTGGTCATTCCGGGCTCCTCAAGGGCTCGTTTCGCGCCGCAGCAACCATTTGCTGCACTGCAATATCGGCTCAATAGGGCCGCCTGTGCTGGTCGTCAAGGACTTTTTTGCAGTGCAGCAAAAACGGCTCGGCAGAAGCCCGAAGCGCGGGGTCGAGCCTAACCTGTCCTTTAAGGGACCCGGCGCATGCTCTTGAAATCGATGGGTAGACAGCGATTCGACCGAACATTAACATTTGTGCCTTATTTGTGGCGACGAGCACGCGACAGGGGTAGTTCGGCGATGTCGGTAGACCGCGTCCGGTACTGGGTACTCGCGTTGTTTCTTGCGTTCGGGGCGCTGGCGCCGATGTCGGCAGAGGCCCGCTATTCGGCATTGGTGGTCGACGCGGCGACCGGTCGAGACCTGATCAGCGAGGACGCGGACGAAGTCCGCCATCCTGCTTCGCTCGCCAAGCTCATGACGCTGTACCTCGTGTTCGAAGCATTGCAGAACGGTCAACTGCGACTCCAGCAGTCGCTCCCCGTGTCGCGGGAGGCCGCCAACCAGGCGCCATCCAAGCTCGACCTCAGGGCGGGATCGACCATCACCGTCGAGGACGCGATCTACGGCGTGATCACCAAATCGGCAAACGATGCCGCCGTGGTCTTGGCGGAGGCCATCGGGCGCGATGAACGGGATTTCGCCGACCTCATGACCGACCGCGCCCGCAGCTTGGGGATGCGCCAGACCTATTTCCGCAACGCTAGCGGACTGCCGGATCCGGCGCAGACCACGACCGCGCGTGACATGGTGCGGCTCGGCATGGCGCTGCTGCGTGATCACCCGAAGTACTATCCCTATTTCTCAGCCCGAACCTTCACGTTCCGCGGCCAGGTGTTCACCACCCACAACCGCCTTCTCGACTCTCTTGCGGGCACCGACGGCATGAAAACGGGCTTCATCCAAGCCTCGGGCTTCAACGTCGTGACCTCGGTCGAGCGATCCGGCCGGCGCCTCGTCGGCGTGATGTTCGGTGGTGACAGCGCGCTCGCCCGCGACCGCCACGTCGAATCCCTGTTCGACGAAGCCTTCGAGATCGCGCGCACCCGTTCGGCCATGCGAACCAACATCACCTACGTGCCGACCCGCTTCGATCGCAAAGCGACGCCGGTGCGCTACCAAGTGGCCTCGGGCCCTACCCCCGCCGCCAATCCGACGCCGCGCCGCGAGGCGGCCAGCACGACCATCCCCGCGCCGCGCCAGACCCGAAAGGCACCCCAGAAGAACGAAAGCCGCTGGGCCATTCAGGTCGGGGCCTACAATGCCGCCGACCTCGCCCACGCTCAGATCGGCAAGGTGACGAAGATCGCCTCCAACCACGTCAATGGCGCCGAACCATCGGTCGACACGGTCAAGAATCGTGGCAAGGTGCTCTACCGCGCCCGTCTGAACGGCCTGAGCGAGAGCAATGCCCAGGCCGCCTGTCGTTCGTTGGAGCGCCAGCGCATCGGATGCATGGCGATCAACCTGGAGAACGCCCGCGGCTGATCCCGGCGTGATCCGCTATACTGGGCGTCGCCCTTCCCGGAGGTGACGCCATGCTCGGTCCCAACAGTTTCAATCGCCTCGCCGCCCACGGCGTTTCGCTGGCGGCGAACCACGACGAAATCGCCCACGAAAACTTCGCCCAAGCGATGCACTTTCAGGTGTTCGCCAACCTGATGCCGGGGAACAAAGAGGTCTATCGCACGCGCGTGCTGCCCTCGTTCCAACGCGAACGTGGGCGTCGTCCGTCGAACCGCCAGGAAGTCCGTGGCGCCATGCGACGCGACCCCTATCACCAGATGTGGAGTGCGTTGCGCCGCACGACGCAGGAGCTGATGTGGACGGCGGCACAAACCGGCCTCAATCGGGGTTTCCCAGCGCTGCAGCAGCGAGCGTCGAACTACCTCGCGCGCCCGACGACCAAGAGTTCGCTGACCCTCGACCCGACCATCGCGATGCCGCGTTACATCACCGCGGTCGATATCCACTGCATGCCGGGCGGCTACACTGGAGAGGTTGGCTCGAACGACGTCTACGCCGGGGCGATCTACGATCGCGGCGTCTATTCGATCACGCAGGGATTCCTTGGCCCCCATGTCGACGGGATCGGACGAACGATCGCCGCCTACATCAAGCGCAGCCACCCACGGTTCCGGCGCGGCAAGATTCTCGACATCGGCTGTGCCGTCGGCCACTCGACGCTACCGTTATGCGATGCGTTCCCCGCCGCCGAAGTTCACGCGATCGACGTGTCGGCCCCGTGCCTGCGCTATGCCTTCGCCCGAGCGGAGTCTTGGGGAAAGTCCGTGAAGTTCGCTCAACAGGACGCCGAGCGGTTGAGGTTCGCCGACAACACCTTCGACTTCGTCACGTCGGGCGCCGTCATGCACGAACTTTCGACGAGCAGTCTCCACAACATCGTGCGCGAGATTCATCGCGTCCTGAAGCCGGGCGGCGTGATGATCCACGTCGAACAGCCGCAATACCACGGCATGGAGCCATTCGATCAGTTCATGCGGGACTGGGATACCTTCGGCAACAACGAGCCGTTCTGGGGCACGCTGCACGATCTCGACCTCACGCAGATCGCCGTCGACGCCGGCTTCAAACGCGACCGGGTCGCCGAAACGATGGAAGCCGGCGACGGCGGGCGCGTCTACAACGTCGAAAAACCCGACGCGAAGACGCGGGCCAACTGGTTCTTCTACACTGCGCGCAAGTAGCGAATTAGATCGGAGCGTCGACCCCGCTCGCGGCGAGCTGAGCGAGGAGTTGGCCCTTGAGCGTGGCCAGTCTGCGTTGATCGCGAGCTTCGCAACGGGCCGTCAAGGCCGCCTGGGTGTTCGAGGCTCGCAGTAGCCACCAACCGTCCGGCGTCGTGACGCGGACCCCATCGATGGCCAACACGTCGGCCTTGGCGGCCATCAGGCGCTCGCGCACCTCGTCCACGACGGCGAATTTGCGGTCCTCGGGGCAGTCGAAGCGGAACTCTGGCGTGTTCACCATGACCGGCAGCTCATCGAGCAGTTGGGCCATGCTCTTGCCCGTGAACTTGAGCAGCTGGAGCGTGCGCAACGCGGCGTAGAGCGCGTCGTCATAGCCGTAGTAGCGATCGGCGAAAAAGATATGGGCGCTCATTTCGCCGGCGAGCGGTGCATGGGTCTCTTTCATCTTGCTCTTGACCAACGAATGGCCCGCCATCCACAGGATCGGTTGGCCACCGAGACGCCGAATCTCGTCGAAGAACACGGTGCTGCACTTCACGTCGCCGATGATCGTCGCGCCCGGCTGGTGGGCGAGCACCTCGCGGGCGAGAAGGGCCAACAATTGGTCACCCCAAACGACGCGTCCCCGTCCATCGATGATTCCGACACGATCGCCATCGCCGTCGAACGCGACGCCGAGGTCACAACGTTGGGCAGCGACCGCGGCACGCAATTGGCTGAGGTTCGCCTCGACGGTCGGATCGGGGTGGTGGGCGGGAAACGTGCCGTCGACACGCTCGTTGAGCAGGACGTGCTTTCCGGGCAGCCCACGGGTTACGCGTTCGAGCACGGCCCCCGCCGCACCATTGCCGGCGTCCCAGGCCGCCGACACCGAGGCCGGATCGAGCCCCGCGAGCAGCCGAGCGACGTACTCATCGGCGACCGCGACGCGATCGTCCGAGCCCGTGCCGTGCGCGACGTGTCCAGCTTCGAAACGCCGCGCCATCGCCAGGATGTCTTCGCCGAAGAACGGGCCTCGGCCGAGGACCATCTTGAAGCCGTTGTGGGTGGGCGGGTTGTGAGAACCCGTCACCATGATGCCACCATCAGCGTCGAGATGATGGACGCTGAAATAGAGCATCGGCGTCGGCCCCAAGCCGACACGACGAATCCGAAGGCCGGTCGACCGTAACCCTTCGACCAGGGCCGCCTCGAGCGCCGGCGAGGACAATCGCCCGTCGTAGCCGACGCAGACGCTACGGCCACCACGTTCGACCACCAGGGTACCGAACGCCTGGCCCACGGCCCGCGCATCGGCCTCGCCAAGGGTCTCGCCCACCACGCCCCGAATGTCGTAGGCGCGCAGAATACTCGGATGAAAACGATGCACGGCCGGTCGAATTAGGCCGGAGAAACGGTGCGGCGCCCGACCGAGTCGTAACGGAAGCCCGCGCGGGCCATGCGCTCCGGGTCGTGCAGGTTGCGCAGGTCGACGACAATTGGACGCTTCAGAGCGGCCTTGGCGCGAGCTAGGTCGAGGCCCTCGGGCCCAAAGTGCGACCACTCGGTAAGAATCACGGCCGCGTCGGCGCCATGCAGCGCCTCATAGGTGTCACTGCACCATTCGACGTCCGGCAACATCGATTGCGCGTGAGCCATTCCTTCGGGGTCGTAGGCCCGGATCTTGATGCCAGCGGCCTGGAGCTGAGGGATCAGATCGACGCTGACGCTTTCGCGTACGTCATCGGTGTTGGCCTTGAACGTCACGCCGAGCACCGCAACGGTCGCGTCCCTCGCATTGGGGCCAACGGCGCGAATGACCTTGTCGGCGAGCGACTGCTTGCGTCGCTCATTCATCTCGATGACGGTTTCGACGATATGAAACGGGCTCTGCCATTCCCGGCCGGTGTAGGCGAGCGCCCGGGTGTCCTTGGGAAAACAGGAACCGCCGAACCCCGGGCCCGCGCTCAGCCCCCAGCGCCCAATCCGGCGGTCGAGGCCCATGCCACGGGCGACGGCCTCGACATCGGCACCGGCCTTTTCACAGAGGTCGGCGATCTCGTTGATGAAGCCGATCTTGGTCGCCAGGAACGCGTTCGCTGCGTACTTGGTGAGTTCCGCCGTCTCGAGGCTGGCGGCGACGAACTGCTGATCACCCTTGAGCAGCGGCGCATGCAACTGTCGGAGCGTGGCGATTGCCTCGGGATGGTCGCTGCCGACCACGATCCGGTCGGGATTCATGAAGTCGGCCACGGCACTCCCTTCGCGCAGGAACTCGGGCGCCGAGCCGACATAGAACGTGTGGCGTGGTTTGGCCGCGGTCAGGATCGCCTCGACCTTTCGTCCCGTCCCCACCGGGACGGTCGACTTGGTGACGACGATCAACGGGCCGTCCATGGCGCGACCGATCTCCTCAGCGGCGGCCAACACGTAGCCCAAGTCGGCCGACCCATCGTCGCGACTCGGCGTACCGACCGCGATGAACACGATCTCGGCCCCCTTCACGGCGGCGGCGAGATCCGTCCCGAATCGGAGTCGGCCGTTGGCAACGTTGCGCTTTACGAGTTGTTCGAGGCCCGGCTCGTAGATCGGGATGCGCCCGGCCAAGAGCGCTTCGATTTTGCGTTGATCCTTGTCGACACAGGTCACCGCAGCGCCGATCTCGGCGAAACAGGTCCCCGAGACGAGGCCGACATAGCCGGCCCCGACAAACACTACCCTCATCGGCCCGCGCCCCCCGCGGCTACCCGGCGTTTTCGTTCGATTGAAAGGTTCGACAGATACTCGATCAGATCATCGCGCAGATCGGCTCGCTCCAGGGCAAACGCGATGTTGGCCCGCAGGTAACCGCTCTTGCTGCCGCAGTCGAAGCGCTCGCCGGCGATCTTGACGCCATAGAACGGCTCCAGCCCTGCGAGCCAGGACAGGGCATCGGTCAACTGGATTTCCCCACCGGCGCCCTGCTGCTTGCGGTCGAGAAACTCGAAGACCTTGGGCGTCAGGATATAGCGCCCGACGACCGCGAGATTCGACGGCGCCTCTTCGCGACGCGGTTTTTCGACCAGGCCCGAGACCTGGACGAGGCTGGGGCGTACTTGCTTTGCGACCTTGAGCACCCCGTAGCTCGAGATCGACTCGTCGTCGATCGTCTCGACGGCCACCATGCTCTGGCCCTCGAAGACGTCGGTCATCTGTTTCAGGCACGGTGATGGGCCGAGAAAGACGTCGTCGGCCAGCAACACAGCGAACGGTTCGTTCCCGATGAGGTGACGGGCGCACCAGACGGCGTGCCCAAGGCCCAAGGGTTCCTGTTGCCGGGTGTACGCCACTTTCCCCGGCGTCGGTAGCCAGGCGCGCAGGGCCTCGAGCATGTCTTGCTTGCCCTTGGCTGAAAGCTGTTCTTCGAGCTCATAGGACTGATCGAAATGATCCTCGATCGTCGACTTGCCGCGACCCGTGACAAAGATGAACTCCTCGATTCCCGCCGCCCGGGCTTCTTCCACGGCGTGGTGAATAAGCGGCTTGTCGACGAGCGGGAGCATTTCCTTCGGCATCGCCTTGGTGGCCGGAAGGAACCGCGTACCGAGACCACCGACGGGAAAAACCGCCTTGCGGACACGAATGGGCATGATCTTCAGAGGGGGTGGTGAGAAGATGGGCCCTTGCGCGGGCGGCTGAGTAATGCCACGGGGCCCCAACGGGTGCAAGCACCGCTAAGACCCGAGCAGGACGTCCTTGGCTTGGTTGATCCGCGCGGCAAGGTAGGTGGAACCTCCCGAATCCGGGTGGAGTTTTCGCATGAGGCGGCGGTGAGCGGCCCGGATGTCCTCCGGCCCGGCGCCCGGTTCGAGCCCAAGGATCTCAAGCGCTTCCTCCCTGGTCATCGGCCCGGACGACGGCCCCTGTGGCCGCTGCTGAGCCTCCGATCGCTCGCGCCAATCCGTCCCATGGGCCCGGTCGAGGAAGGTCTCGACCAGTGGAACGGACTCGGGATCCGAAGCCCGGCAGTCGTCTAGAAACACCAGCAATTCGGCGAAATTGAGGCCACTCAGCCGGTCGCCCTTGTAACGCCCACGGCGAATGACGCCATCCATCGCCCCACTGTCGTGATCGAGCGTCATCTCGAGGGAGTCGGTCTGGACCCCGGAACGTTGACCTTCCGTCGGCTCGGCGGTTCCCGCGTTGCTCCCCCGCCGCCCGGTCAACAGCCCGCGACCCCAACGCCGCCACAGGGCCGGGAGGACGACCATCAAGGGCAGGATCGCGCCCCAACCCCCGCGAATCGCCAAGAACGCGACGACGACCGCCGCGGCGCCGATACCTACCCAGCGCAGGGCACGGACCAGGGTTTTCGGGTCGGCTGACGCGAACCATCTCGCGCCCGCGTAGAGCGCGACGAGTCCGACCGCGGCGGCCGCGACCCACACCATGGCGCGCCTATTTCAGTTGCGTGAGGAGGTTTTGGACAGCGGCCCCTCCCCGACGCGCCTGATTCTCCAGCGCCCGGCGTCCGCCGGCGGCATACGCCGCCACCGCGCGCAGAAGATCGCGGAGTTGATGGGCGCTGCTCGCATCGAAGTGGCAGCACGCCCCTCCGCTGAGACGCGCCAACTGTTGAAACGCTCCTTCGGCGAGCGGGTCATGTCCCTCGTGGAACAGAAACATCGGGACCCCGAGCAGTCCAAGCTGGCCGGCCGCGGCACAGAGGTCATCGATCGCCTCCTCCATCGCGTCGCCCACGAACACGACCGCTGCAATCCGCTGGCGCTGCGTCTCCGCGATCGCATGTTTGATCACCTTCAGGATCTGGGTCTGTCCTCCGAGGCAGCGCACGGCCGTCATCGCGGCGACGACACCGTCGGCCTTGGGGTGCCAGGATCCGGCGACGAATTCGCCCATCCCGCGGTAGTAGGCGAGCTGAACCTGAAGTCCGCCCAACGCCGCCGCTTCGTGAAACATCTCGGCCTGAATCTGAACCGCTTGATCCCAGGTCGCTTGTCGGCTTGCCGTTGCGTCCAAGGCAAACAACAGCCGACCCCCGCCGGCCACAGCGACAGGGGCTTGGCGGACCTTCTCCAGGAACGCCGCCACCGCTCGTGCTTGGGCCTGTATCGGTACCTTCGGATCGCGGCTCAATAGGGCACCCCGCCGTTCTCCCTTATATAGTGGCCTTCGCTCGCCCTACCCACGGCCCGCCAGATTCCGTTGCCGTCGCTGGGGTTGCGCGCCGGCGGCCGCTTCGCCATGGTCGCGGTCGCCATGACCGGGGAAATCCTGATACCGCCGACCGGAGCGATCTCGTGACCGAGGTCGTCGATACCGTGGTCATCGGCGCCGGCGTGATCGGGCTCGCGATCGCGAGGACCTGGGCGAAGCGCGGCCATGATGTCCTCGTGCTCGAGCGGGCCCCTCGGATCGGGAGCGAGATCAGTTCGCGTAACAGCGAGGTCATCCACGCCGGAATCTATTACCCCAGTGGCTCGCTCAAGGCGACCCTCTGCGTTGCCGGCCGGTCGATGCTCTACGAATACTGCGAAACGCACCACGTCCCCCATCGCCGGTGCGGCAAGCTGATCGTGGCCAGCGACCGGGCCGAGATACCAACGCTCGAACAACTCCTGGTCGCCGCCAACCGCAATGGTGTGAGCGATCTCCGGTGGCTTTCCGCGGCCGAGGCCATTGCCCTCGAACCGAATCTCGCGTGCGTCGCGGCTCTTCATTCGCCTTCCACCGGCATCGTCGATAGTCACGCCCTCATGACGGCGTTTCTCGGGGAAGCCGAGGACCACGGCGCCCAGGTGGCGCGAGAAACCCGGTTCGAGCGCGCCGCGGTGCGCGACGATCGCTTTGTCGTCTCGACCGTGGGTCGCGATGGTCAACGCTATGAGATCAGTGCTCATCACCTTGTGAACGCCGCCGGATTGGGGGCCCAAGACGTCGCAACGGCGATCGATGCGATGCCATTGGCGTTCGTCCCCAAGCGATTCCTGGCCAAGGGCAACTATTTCCGCTTGGTCGGCACGGCTCCATTCTCCCGACTGGTCTACCCTGTGCCCGAGCCCGGCGGCCTCGGCGTTCATTTGACGCTCGACCTCGGCGGACAGGCTCGCTTTGGACCCGATGTCGAGTGGATTGAGACCATCGATTATGGTGTCCAACCAGGGCGGGGCGAAAAATTCTATCGGTCGATTCGGCGCTATTTTCCTGCACTCGCGCACGGTCAGCTGGTTCCCGACTATGCCGGAATTCGCCCGAAGATCAGTGCTCCCGGCGCCCCAAATGCCGATTTCGTCATCCAGGATGCAACCGTTCATGGCGTCCTCGGCCTGATCAATCTCTTCGGGATCGAATCTCCTGGTTTGACCGCATCCATCGCCATCGCCGATCGGGTTGCGGAGCGGCTCGCCCAAGGAGCCTAACAACGCTAACGTATGTGCCTAGAGGTGATCATGAAACGTTTTTGGATTGCAGCCGCCGTCGCTATAGCGAGCGCCCCTGCCCTGGCCGCCGATATTGGCGTCAACGGACTCGAGGGCCAGCTTTCAGGCGTTACCGACATTCGTGTCACGGTCGACCTGGATGGCGATTGGAGTGGGGTCGTCGGTGCCGGGGCAGGTTTCGCCCCCGAGTTCATCGGGAGCGAGGATTACGAGATCACCTTGTTGCCGGCGATCGACGTCGAATGGCGCGGGGCCTACTTCTTCAGCACCCAGCGCGGCCTCGGCTTGAACTTCATCCGGTCCCCGAGTTTCAAAGCGGGGCCACGCCTCACGTATGATTTCGGCCGCGACTCGAGCAAGACACCGTTTCTTCGGGGACTTCCGAACGTCGATGGAAGCGTCGAGTTCGGAATCTTCGGCGACCTGCTCCTGGGGAACTTCCGGCTCAAGTCGGATTTGCGAAAGGGTCTGCAGAACGAAGGCCACAACGCCTTCATCCTGAACCTCGATGCGGCCTACGGCGGGCAGGCAAACGAACGTCTGCGCATCATTGTTGGGGCCTTCACCCACTACGTGAGCGAAGAGTACATGCAGAAGTACTTCGACGTCACGGTCGCGGCGGCAAAACGTCCTCGGTTCACGTCTCAGGGCGGCGGCTTTCCCGACCTTGGCCTTTACCTGAACATGAACTTCAGCGTCACCGAGCGCGCGTACCTCGCCTTCACGACCCGCGGCGCTGGCCTGCTCGGCGATGCAGCCGACAGTCCGATTTCCCAACAGGACCTGCAATACTTTGCTGGGCTCTCGGTAGGCTATCGCTTCTAGGCCTCAGAGGAGACCCAGTTCCCGGAGTTGGGCCGCGAGGTGTTCGGGGAGCCGGCTCTTGCTCCGTCGACCGACGATATCCTTCGGCGCCTTCGCCGGCTCGAGGTAACGCCATCCCTGATGCGGCCGACGCGGCTGCAACTCGGTCGCAACAACCTTGGGGTCGAGCACCAGGGCACACCGCTTGTCGGCACGGCGGCCATCGGCCTCCTCGATCGCGAGAATGCGTTGACGGGCGGCGACGAATCCCCGGATGACCCAATAGATCGATCCACCGTCCAAAACCTCGTCGGCACGGCGCGGCGGGTGGCGGGTGAAATGCCGAAGCTTGCCGTCGGGCTGGGTGCGACGACGGTCGGACTGGAGGGCCTTGAGCGTATCGAGGTCGGATACCCCAACCGCGAGTTTGAGCAGGTGCATGGGCACGTTTGATCTATAGCACAGGAGCGCCACCGCGATGCGACCGGGCGGCGCCTTCCGATGCGCGACCGATCCCGATACACTCCCGGTCGTCATCGAGGAGTAGTTTGTGGCTTCCCAGAAAAAGGGCCGCGTTGTCGTGGTCGGCGCCGGGCCGGTCGGCTTGACGGCCGCTCTCGCCCTGTTGCGACAGGACATTCCCGTTACGGTCGTCGAAGCTTCGACCGAGCTGCCGACCGATCCCCGAGCCTCCACCTTCCATCCCCCCACCATGAAGATGCTGGAGAGCATCGGCATCGCCGACGACCTCCATGCCATGGGCCTGGAGATTCGGAAGTGGCAGTACCGGGATCGGCGCAAGGGGCTGATCGCCGAGTTCGATCTCGGCGTGCTCGCCGATCTGACCAAGTACACCTACCGATTGCATTGCGAACAGTGGAAATACGCTCGCCTGCTCCTGGAACGCGTGCGCCAGCATCCTCTGAGCGAGATCCACCAGGGTTGGCGCGTGGCCGACGTCCGCCAGGATGCGGCAAGCGCCGAGATCACTGCCGAGGCCAACGGCGCCACCAAGGTGTTTCGCGGTGATTACGTCATCGGTGCCGACGGCGGTCGTAGCGTCGTTCGCCACGGCCTCGGAGTCGGGTTCGAGGGACTGACCTTCCAGGAACGGTTTCTTGTTCTGACCACGACCTACAACTTCGAACCACACGGTTTCGCCGGCACCTGCTACTGCGCCGACCCCGAGATGTGGTGTTCGACGTTCCGCGTTCCGGCCGGCGGTCCGCCGGGTCACTGGCGGGTCGTGTTCCCGGTCGCCGGCGATGCCCCCGAGAGCGAGGTATTCCGCGAAGAGCCCTGCCAGAAGTTGCTGCAGAGCTTCTACGCGCGACCGGGCGAGCGTTACGAGATCGTGCACAAGAATCTCTACACGGTCCATCAGCGCATCGCTGATCGCTTCCGGCTGGGTCGGGTTTTCCTCGCCGGCGATGCCGCTCACATCAACAACCCGCTCGGCGGCATGGGACTCAACTTCGGCATCCACGATGCCCTCAACGCCGCCGAGAAGATCGGCAAGGTGTGGCGCGGAGAAGGGGGCGACGCGCTGTTTGATGTTTATGACCGCCAACGGCGCATCGTCGCTCAGGAATACCTGCTGGCGCAGACCGCCCAAAACAAGCGTGACCTCGAGGAGCGCGATCCAGCGATGCGGGCCAAGGCCTACGAGGATTGGCGGCAAAGTGCGGCGGACCCGGCGCGCGCCCGGAAATTCCTGATGCGCACGGCGATGTTCGACAGCGTGCGGCGCGCTCAGGAGATTCAGTAGTAGCGAGGTGAAGAGATGGTCGACTCCCTGGGTCATCGACTGAAGCTCGGCGTGGTGGTGCCTTCCACCAACACGGTTGTCCAACCCGAGTTTGCCGACATGCAGCCGCCGGGCGTGACCAATCACGTCGGCCGGATCTTCATTCCCGACGCCAAGCTGTCGACACCGGCCGATTTCATCGCCCACATCGAACGCATGCGCGCCGGCATCGATTCGGCCATGGAACGGGTGATGACGTGCCAACCCGACTACGTCGTCAACGGCCTGTCCCTGGAAGCGTTCTGGGACGGCCTCGATGGCAGCATGGAGATGTTGCGTCGCCTCGAAGCCAAGTTCCGCACGAAGATTTCGATGGGCAACAATGCGATCCTCGCCGCCCTCGAACGGGTCGGCAAGATCAGGCGGATATCCCTCATCACGCCGCACAGGCCCGAAGGTGACGAGCGCGTTCGGCGCTTCTTTACCCAGGCCGGCTACGAGGTCGCTGACCTCTTCAGCTTCAACGTCAACCTGCCAACGCTGATCTGCCATACCTCGGCGAGTGCTTTGCGCGACGCGGTCCTCAAGGTCAACGCAGCGAAACCGGACGCCATCGTTCAGGTCGGCACCGGCCTGCCCTTCGGCAAGTTGGCCGGCGAGGCCTGGGAGTGGCTCAAGAAACCGGTCTTTGCGATCAACACGGCCTGCTACTGGCACGCGCTGCGCCAGAACAAGGTTCACGACCGGATCGAAGGCTACGGGCCGCTGCTGACCAGGTACTGAGCGTCACTCGAATTCGACGAGGACCGCACCGTCGACGACGAAGTCGCCGACGGTGTGCGGGAGGCGTTTTACGACTCCCCCACGCGGCGCCACGATCGTGTGCTCCATCTTCATCGCCTCGATGACGAGGAGCGCCGCGCCACGACCGACCGACTGCCCCTCAGCGGCGATGACCCGGGTAACCTTGCCGGGAACCGGCGCCGTGACCGGCCCCGAAAGATCCGAAGCAAGGCGCGCGCCACCGAGCGGATCGATGGCGCTCAGGGCGACAACCTCGCCGCCTTCGACGAGCGTGATGGTCTCGTTGGTACGCTGGACCAAGACCTCGAACCTGACGCCGTCGATCTCCCCGCGTAGCACGCCATCTCGCAAGACCAAGCTCGTCAGACGGAAGGTGGCACCGTCGACTCGGATGGTCATGGGTGCGCCGGCCGAGACGATGACCGTCCACGGCCCCGCGCCGGTAGCGAACACAAGCTCTTCGCCTCCACCGAGATTGAGCTGCCACGGCCCGATCTCGCGCCACGGCGAACGCGATGGACCATTCGTCTGTCGCTCCAGGACCACCGCCGCGGCGGCGAAGGCGAGCATTCGCGGGGTCGCTGGCCGCTGCCCGGGCAAGAACGACTCGAGGTCGCGGTCGAGCGCCTGGACATCGATGTCCCCGGCGGCAAACCGATCGTCCGCGGTCATGGCAAGCAAGAAGGCAAGGTTCGTGGCCACTCCTGCGATACGGAACTCGGCCAGGGCCCGCTGCATCGCTCCTCGGGCGCGATCGCGAGTCTCGCCGTGCGCGATGAGTTTGCCCAGCATCGGATCATAGAATGGCGTCACCACATCGCCCTGCTCGAAGCCCGAGTCCCATCGGACGTGTTGGCTGGGCGCCGGTGGCCGAAAGTGCTGCAGTCGGCCGGTCGAGGGCAGGAAATTCCGCTCGGGTGCTTCGGCGTACACCCGCGCCTCGATCGCGTGGCCGCGGGGAACGAATGTCTCTTGCCTCAGCGTGAGAAATTCTCCTGCGGCAATTCGCAGCTGCCATTCCACGAGATCGATCCCGAGCACCATCTCGGTCACCGGGTGTTCGACCTGGAGACGCGTATTCATCTCCATGAAGTAGAAACCGCCGCCACGATCGACCAGGAACTCGACGGTGCCCGCGTTCACGTAACCGACGGCACGTGCCGCCGCGATGGCCGCCGCCGTCATTCGGGCGCGCAGCGCCTCTGACAGCGTCGCCGCCGGCGCTTCTTCGATCACTTTCTGGTGCCGCCGTTGGATCGAGCAATCGCGTTCCCAGAGATGAACCGCGTGGCCCCTGGCATCGGCGAGAACCTGGACTTCAATGTGGCGCGGCCGATCGAGGTATCGCTCGATCACGAGACGCTGGTCGCCGAACGACGATGCCGCTTCGCGACGCGCCGCGGCGAGGGCGTCCGCGAGCGCGGCGGCGCCCTCGACCCGTCGCATCCCCTTGCCGCCACCACCCAGCGCTGGCTTGAGCAAGATCGGGTAACCGATGGCCTCGGCGGCCGCGGCCAGCGCTTCGTCATCCTGGGCCGCGCCCTCGTAACCAGGCACGACCGGCACACCGGCCCGGGCCATCAAGTCACGGGCGCCGGCCTTCGAGCCCATGGCCCGGATCGCCGAGGCGGGCGGGCCGACGAAGATGATTCCCGCGGCGGCACAGGCTTCGGCGAATTCGGCGTTCTCCGAGAGAAAACCGTAACCAGGATGAATCGCCTCCGCCCCGCTCTCGCGGGCGGCTGCAATCAGGCGATCGATGCGCAGGTAACTGTCGCGGGCCTGAGGCGGTCCGATGGCGATCGCCGCGTCCGCCTCGCGTACGTGGCGAGCGCGCGCATCTGCCTCCGAATGGACGGCGATCGTGTGGAGCCCGAGGCGCTTGGCCGTGCGAAAAATCCGACAGGCGATCTCGCCCCGATTGGCCACCAGCACCGATTGGAACATCGGCGCCTCGGGCTCAGGGAACCCACTTGGGCTTGCGATGTTCGAGGAACGCGGCCATCCCTTCACGGCCCTCGGGCAACGCCCGAGCCCGCGCGATGCGCTTGGCCATCGCCGCGAGGAGTTCGGGGTCGATCGGGCGTCCGGTGATGTCGCGCACCAGGCGCTTCGATTCGGCCGAAGCGTCGGGTGCGGTCTTCAGCACCTGATCGATGATGTGCTCGCCCTGCGCTTGCAGGGCGGTGTCGGTCGACACCACCTCGTGCACCAGTCCGATCCGTTGCGCGTCGAACCCGGAGAACCGCTCCGCGGTCAAGAAATAGCGACGAGCCTGCCGCGCCCCGATCGCCTCGACGATGTATGGACCGATGACCGCGGGAATGAGCCCGAGCTTGGTTTCGGTCAAAGCGAAGATCGCGTATTTGACGGCGACCGCGATATCGCAGGCCGCGGTCAGCCCGACACCACCGCCATAGGTCGCTCCCTGGACGAGCGCCACAGTCGGGTGGGGAATCTCGTAGAGCGTCCGCATCATCTTGGCGAAGCGCTCGGCGTCGCGCTGGTTCTCCACTTCGGTCGCGGTGGCCAGGCGCTGCATATACTTGAGGTCGGCACCGGCACAGAAGGACTCCCCGCGCGCCTGCAGCACCATCACGCGGATGTCGTTGCTCTCGCTCACCTCCTGGAAGACGTCGGTCAGCGCGCCGACCATGGTTTCGTCGAACGCATTGTGAATCTGGGGGCGATTGAGCGTGACGGTCGCTGCCCCACGATCGTCGACCTGAAGCAGAACGCTGCGATCTTCCATGACCTACATCCTGAAAACGCCAAAATGGGTGTCGTCGATCGGCCGGTTGAGGGCAGCCGCCAGGGACAACGCGAGAACCTTGCGCGTCTCGGCCGGATCGATCACGCCATCGGTCCACAACCGCGCGCCAGCATAATACGGGTTGCCCTGTGTTTCGTACTGCGCGCGGATGCGCTCCTCGAGCGCCTCGCGGGCCGCGGCGTCCTTGTCATCGCCTACCTCGCTCAGCACACCGGCCGCCTGCTCGCCCCCCATCACCGAGATCCGGGCGTTGGGCCACATCCACAGGAAGCGCGGCCCGTAGGCCCGCCCGGCCATGGCGTAGTTTCCGGCGCCGAACGAGCCGCCGATGATGATCGTGACCTTCGGCACTTGGGCACACGAGACCGCGGTGACCAACTTGGCTCCGTCGCGCGCGATGCCGCCCGCTTCATAACGTCGCCCGACCATGAAGCCGGTGATGTTCTGCAGGAACACGAGCGGAATTTTGCGCTGGCAGCACAATTCGACGAAGTGCGCGCCCTTCAACGCCGACTCCGAGAACAGGATGCCGTTGTTGGCGACGAGGCCTACGGGGTAGCCGTAGACGTGGGCGAATCCGGTGACGAGCGACGGACCGTACAGCGCCTTGAATTCGTCGAACTCGCTGCCATCGACGAGCCGGGCGATGATCTCGCGGGCGTCCACCGGACGGCGCAGGTCGCTCGGCATCAGGCCGTAGACGTCGGCGGGCTCATGCAATGGCTCGCGCGCCTCCCGTCGTGCGATCGCCGCGGCCGGTCCGGGACCGAGGTTGCCGACGATACGCCGGAGGATCGCGAGCGCGTGGCGATCATCCTCGGCCAAGTGGTCGACGACCCCCGACTGCCGGGCGTGGACATCGGCGCCGCCGAGCTCCTCGGCCGTGACGATCTCGCCGGTCGCGGCCTTCACCAGCGGCGGACCGCCGAGAAAGATGGTGCCCGTGCCTTTGACGATGATGCTCTCGTCCGACATCGCCGGCACGTAGGCGCCGCCGGCGGTGCACGATCCCATGACCGCGGCGATCTGCGGAATGCCCGCAGCCGACATCGTCGCCTGGTTGTAGAAAATTCGCCCGAAGTGATCGCGGTCGGGAAACACCTCGTCCTGCTTCGGCAGGAACGCGCCACCCGAATCGACCAGGTAGAGGCACGGCAGCCGGTTCTCCTGCGCGATCTCCTGCGCTCGCAGGTGCTTCTTGACGGTGAGCGGATAGTAGGTTCCCCCCTTGACCGTGGCGTCGTTGGCAATGATGACGCAGTCGCGACCCATCACCTGGCCGATGCCCGCGACCAGCCCCGCCGCCGGCACGTCGTCGTCATAGACCCCGTCGGCCGCGAATGTGCCGATTTCGAGAAACGCTGTTCCCGGGTCGACGAGCAATTTCACGCGATCGCGGGCGAGCAACTTGCCGCGCTTGAGGTGGCGGTCGCGTGCCTTGGCACCGCCGCCTTCGGCGATCCGCGCCGTCCGGGCCCGCAGGTCGGCGACCAGCGCCGCCATGTGACGACGGTTTGCCGTGAACTCGGCGGCTTGCGGATCGACGGCCGTCGTCAGCACCGACATGTCACCAGCCGCCGTTCGCCAGCCAGCGCTCGACCTGATCCAGGCGATCGGCGCCCCAGAACGGTTCGCCATCGACGAGGAAGAACGGCGATCCGAAGATTCCCTTGGCCAAGGCGCCCTCGGTTTCGCTCTTGAGGCGCTCCTTGATTGCCGGCGATTGGATCCCGGCTTCGAAGGCCGTTCGATCGACGCCCAGCGCCGCCGCGATCGCCGCGACGGCCTCGGCGCCGCTGACGTCGCGCCCCTCACCGAAGTAGGCGTTGAACACCGCCTTGGCGAAGCGACGGGCGAGGACCTCGTCCTTCCCTTCCAGCCAATAGAACCCGCGTGCCGCGGCCAGCGTCGCGTGCGGGAACCCCGGGGGAAACACGAACGGCACGCCGGAGAGCCGCGCGCTGCGGGCGAGGTCGCGCGCCGCATAGGGGCCCTTGAGCGGATAGGTGACGAGCGGTTGCGCGCCCGTCGTCTTGAACACGATTCCGAGCATGAACGGCCGCCAGGCGACAGGCCGCCCGTGCTTGGCCGCGATCGTATCGATGCGATGACTGGCGAGGTACGCGTAGGGCGAGGCAAAGTCGAAGTAGAACTCGATCGGCGGGCGCATCGGACCTCGGCAGTTGTTCTCGGAAGTCTTCATCCTCGCCCCCTAACGACCTCGGTGTTCCCGGCCAGCCATCGGTCGAGATAATCCAGGCGATCGTGGCCCCAGAACGGCTCGCCGTCGACAACCATCCAGGGCGACCCGATCATGCCGGAGTCGTGGGCCGCTTGGATCGCCGCTTCGTGCTCGGCCTGCCCATAGAGGTCGCTGGCCGCTTGCAGCACTTGGGCGCGCGAAAGCTGAAAACGCGCCAAGGCCGAGGCGATCGCCTCGACCGTGGTCAACGCCTGGCCCTGCCCCCAGATCGCCTGGAACAGCGCGAGCGCGACCTGACGGACCATCGTCGGGTCGTGGCGGCCGAAGGCGTAACACACGTGGTAGGCCTCGGCGCACTCGGGCGGGATGACCGGGGGGCGCTGGAACGGCAGGCCGCGGAGCGCGCACACGCGCGCGATGTCGCGGTGCCAGTACGTGAGCTTGTCGGGCGGAATCGCGATGCCGTTCGGGTAGTGGCGCTTCAAGACGACGGACAAGCGGACCGGGCGCCACAGGACGGGCCGGCCATGCTTGGCCGCTACGTCCTCGATCATCTGGGCCGCGACGTAGGAGAACGGCGAGCCGAAGGCGGAATAGAACACGATCGGCTGCGGCACGTCTCACTCTTTCCGTTGGCGCGCGGTCACATCGATTTCGACCAGCATGCGCGGGTCGATCATCTGAGCGATGACCGCCGTGTTCGGCGGTCGAATGTCGCGCATCGCCGCGCCCCAGATTGGCAGGACGATCGGAACGATCGCGCGATCCGCGAGGTAGGTCGTCACCTTGACGATATCCGCCAACCCCGCCCCGGCTTGGCCCAAGGCCGCCTCGATGTTGCGAACGACCTGGCGGGCTTGCTCCGCCGGATCGTCCGCGATCGTGCCGCGGGCGTAGTCGAATCCCGTGCAGCCGGCGAGGAAGATCCAGCCGTCCTGGACGAGCCCCCGCGAATAGCCGTAGTCACGCTCGAAGCTGCTGCCCGAGGAAATCAGCCGTCGCGAACTCAAGCGAGTCGCTCGATCGCCACGGCCGTGGCCTCGCCCCCACCGATGCAGAGCGAGGCGACCCCGCGTTTGAGGCCGCGTTTCGCCAACGCATGGTAGAGCGTCACCATGATCCGCGCCCCGGAGGCACCGACCGGGTGCCCGAGTGCGCACGCGCCGCCGTGGACGTTCATGATCTCGTGCGCGATGCCGAGATCTTTCATGGCCGCCATCGTCACGACGGCGAACGCCTCGTTGACCTCGAACAGATCGACATCCCCCGTCTTCCACCCGGCCCGTTCGAGCACCTTGCGGATCGAACCGATCGGCGCGGTCGTGAACCATGACGCCTGCTGACTGTGCGTCGCGTGGGCGACGATCCGGGCCAGCGGGCGAAGCTTCCGGCGTTCGGCTTCGGAGCGTCGCATCATCACGAGCGCTGCCGCGCCGTCGGAGATCGACGAGGCGTTGGCCGGTGTCACGGTGCCGTTCTTGCGGAACACCGGCTTCAACTGCGGGATCTTTTCCGGTTTGGCGGTGAAGGGTTGCTCATCCCGCGTGACCGTCCGCTCGCCCTGCCGCGAGGTGACGACCACCGGCGTGATCTCGGCCGCAAACGCGCCGTCCTCGTTGGCCGTCCTGGCGCGGTTGAGCGAGGCGACGGCGAAGGCGTCCTGCTGTTCGCGGGTGAACTGGTAGGCCTCGGCGGTGTCCTCGGCGAACTCGCCCATCAGCTTGCCGGGCACATCGAAACTATCCTGCAGCCCGTCGAGATACATGTGATCGAAGAGCTGGCCGTTGCCGAGGCGATAGCCGTTCCGCGCCTTGGTGAGGACGTAGGGCGCGTTGGTCATGCTCTCGATGCCGCCGGCCACCATCACGTTCGACGAACCGGCCACCAATTGATCGTGGGCGATCATCGCGGCCCGCATGCCGGACCCGCACATCTTGTTGACCGTCGTAGCCCCCGCCGAGACGGGAATGCCCGCCTTGACCGCCGCCTGACGTGCGGGCGCCTGCCCCATCCCCGCCGGCAGGACGCAGCCCATAACGACATCTTCCACCTGATCGGCGGCCAGGCCGGCGCGATCCAGCGCGCCGCGGATGGCGATGCCCCCGAGTTCGGGGGCCGCCAGGTCTTTGAACTCGCCTTGAAACGATCCAATCGGCGTCCGCGCCAATCCGACGATAACGACGGGGTCCTGCTGCATAGGCTCTACCTCGCTTGGAGCTCGATGTCGGGGCGGTCACCCGCGCCGAAACAAAGCCAAACTATATATAATAATCAGATACTTAACCAAAATTTCTGGGCCGCAATCCGGGGTCATACCCATGGTTTCCATGGCCAACCCGGGGGAACCCGGCCCAGCGCCGGACCGCCGTCCGGCCACGTCCTCTTCGACTATTGGCGCGAACCTCCGCGGCGTCAACGGGGCTGCATAACGAGCCTTTCGGCCATGCCGGCGACGACGTAGCTCGGCGCCCGCCCCACCGCTAAGGTGCTGGTCCTGCCCGTTGGTCATGACCCCCGCTAGTCCTGCCGCCATTATGCGCGCCGTCCTATGGATGGCGGGCGCCCTCAGCTCGCTGACGCTGCTCGCCTTCGGGACGCGCGAACTCACGTACGAGATCGGCACCTCGCAGATCGTGTTCCTGCGTTGCGTCCTGGGCCTTGTGCTGCTGGTGCCATTCATCGCGCACGCCGGGCTCGGTTCGGTGCGGACCGGGAACTTCCGATTGCAGCTATTTCGCAACGTCCTGCACTTCTCGGGAAGTTGGTGCTGGTATTACGGCGTCGCCGTGCTGCCGCTGGCACAGGTCTTTGCCCTCGAGTTCACCTCGCCGGTCTGGCTCGGGCTCATCGCCGTCCTGGTCCTCGGCGAACGGTTCACGCTCGCCCGGGCGGCCGCCATCGGCCTCGGCTTCGTCGGCATCCTCGTCATCGTCCGGCCGGGCGTCAGCGAGATCTCCCCCGCCGTCCTCATCGTGCTCGCGAGCGCCATCGGTTTCGGCGCGGCCCACGCCTGCGTCAAGAAGCTGACGGCGACCGACACGCCGTTGGCCGTCCTCTTCTACATGTCGCTGCTGCAGCTCCCGATGGCCGGCATTCCGGCCCTGTTCGACTGGGCGCCGCTGTCGTGGGTCGGCTGGGCGTGGATGCTGCTCGTTGCAGTCTGCAACACGCTCGCCCACCTGTGTTTCGCCCAGGCGCTAAAACTGGCCGATGCCACCGTCGTCGTTCCGATCGACTTCCTGCGGCTGCCGCTGGTCGCGGTGTGCAGCTTCCTGGTCTACGCCGAGGCGATCGACCCCTTCGTCCTGATCGGCGCGGCGATCATCTTCGCCGGCAACTACAACAACATCCGCAGCGAGCATCGTGCGGCCGAGCGGCGCGCCGATGCCGGATAGGCCGGCCCCGTCGGTCGTGATCGCCGCCGCCTGGATGGCGGGTGCGCTCGTGTTCTTCACGCTGATGGCGGTGGCGTCGCGGGAGATGTCGCACTCGATGGGCACCTTCCAGATCGTGTTCATCCGCTACGGGCTGAGCCTCTTGATGCTGGCGCCCTTCGTATTGCGGAATGGTTGGAGCGGCGTCCGCACGGGCAATCTCAAGGTCCAGATTCTCCGCAATCTGTCGAGCTACATCGGCGGCCTCGGCTGGTTCTACGCGATCGGCGTGCTGCCGCTCGCGTTCGTGTTGGCGGTCGAGTTCACGGCCCCCGTCTGGGTCGCCATCCTCGCGGTGTGGTGGCTGGGCGAGCGCCTCACCGCCGCCCGCATCGTCGCACTCGCTCTGGGCCTCGCCGGGATTCTCGTCATCCTGCGGCCGGGCTTCGAGGCCGTGAGCTGGGCCATGCTCGCCTCGGTCGTGGGCGCCATCGGCTTCGCCGGCAGCCACGTCGGCGCCAAGAAGCTGGCGGGCGTCGATCGCCCGATCCTGGTGGTGTTCTACATGGCGCTGCTGCAGGTTCCGATGGGCGCCATCCCGGCCATCCTGACCTGGCAGCCCATCACCGGGTATGCCTGGGGTTGGGCCGTCGTGCTCGCGCTCGCTGCCACGCTCGGACACTTGTTTCTGAACCGCGCCTTTCAGCGCGCCGATGCGACCGTGGTCGTTCCGATGGATTTTCTCCGCGTCCCGCTGATCGCGGTCATCGCCTGGGCGGCGTATGAGGAGGCGATCGATGCCTGGGTCATGCTGGGCGCGTTTTTCATCTTTGCGGGCAATTACTTCATGATCCGGCGCGAACGAGCGGCGCCCGGCTCCGACCGGGACCGCTCATGAGGGCGTTCCCCGCGCCCCACCCGTCGGTGCCGGCGGCCGCGGCCTGGATGGTGGGGGCGCTGATGCTGTTCACGCTCCTTGGCGTGGCCTCGCGCGAACTGTCCTACACGATCGGTGTCTTCCAGATCATGTTCTTCCGCTACGTGTTCGGCTTCGCGATCACGGCGCCCATCGTGCTTCGCCGTGGCCTGGCCGGGGCACGGACCGGCAACCTCAAGGTCCAGTTGCTGCGCAACGTGTCGAGCTTCGTGGGCAGCATCGGCTGGTTCTACGGCATCAGCGTCCTGCCGCTGACCCTCGTGTTCGCGATCGAGTTCACCGCACCGATGTTCGTCGCCCTGATGGCGGTGTGGTGGCTCGGCGAGCGACTGACGACGAGGCGCATCGCCGCCATCGTCCTCGGCTTCGTCGGTGTGCTCGTGATCCTGCGGCCGGGCGTCGAAGCGATCACGCCGGCCGTCATCGCTTGCCTGCTGGGGGCGATCGGCATTGCCGGCAGCCATATCGGCGCTAAGAAGCTGTCGGCCATCGATTCGCCGCTGGTCGTGGTGTTCTACATGAATTTCATCCAGATGCCGATGAGCGCCATCCCCGCCCTCGTGTTCTGGAAGCCGGTCGGCTGGTACGAAGTGTTCTGGGGCCTCGTGATCGGGGCCTCCGCCGTCGTCGGGCACTTCTGCCTGACGCGCGCCTTCCAGCGGGCCGATGCCACGGTGGTGGTGCCGATGGACTTCCTGCGCGTGCCGTTGATCGCCGTGATTGCCTGGGCGGTCTACGCCGAAGCGATCGACCTCTGGGTGCTACTCGGGGCCGCGATCATCTTCGGCGGCAACTATCTCGCGATGCGTAGCGAACGGCGGGCGACACGAACCGCGTGATCAAAGTCATCGGACTGCCGTGACTATTTCGATCCCGCAATGGCTTCCTTCGCCCGCCGCCTCAACTCGCGAACGTCGACCTTGCTGGTGCCGTGAAGCGGCAAGGCGTCGAGAAAATAGACCCGGCGCGGGTGCCAATACGGTGGCGCGTTGGCGATGACGAAGTCTTTGACTTCTTTCTCCGTGAGCGCCTGCCCCTGCCGCGCGACGACAAATGCATGCGGAACCTGTCCGCGCACGTCGTCGTCAATGGCCACAACAGCCGCCTCCGCGACGTTCGGATGACGAAGAATAACTTCTTCAACGGCGGCGGGATAAAGATTCGAGCCGCCGACGACGAACATGTCGTCGACTCGGCCGACGAAATAATAGAAGCCATCTTTGTCGCGGCGGAGAATGTCCCCCGAATCGATCCAGCCCTCGGGCATGAGGCGTTTCTTGGTTTCATCGTCCCGACGAAAATAGCCGGTCATCACGCCCGGGTTCCGAATCTGCAAGACCCCTTCCGATTCCGAGCCGCTGGCAAACCTCAGTTCGCATTCCGGCAATCGATACCCCACCGACATGCGGGGAGTGGGAACCCCGCCGGGGTGAGCCCCGAATTGCATTGGACCGGCTTCGGTCAAACCGTAACTGATGCGCAACCGCGAGCGCGAAAACTTGCTTTTGACCGTGTCGAAGAGTTTCTCGGAGATTGGCCCCGACCCCATGTGGACGTCGCGCACCGATGAGAGATCATAGCGCGCCATCAAGTCCTCTTGGGCGACGATCCGCGCCATCATCGTCGGCACCGTGTGCAACTTCGTCACTCGGTAGCGTTCGACGGCTGCCAAATAGGCCTCTTCATTGAAACGATCGAGCATCACGACACTGCCGCCGCCCAAGAACATCGACTTCGAACCGAGCATGGCGTTTTTGTGATAGAGCGGGTGGGCGATGATCATGCGCTCCTCGGTGGCGGTATCGCCTAGAACGGCCACCATCTGAGACAGCGCCCACATCGAATTGCGGTGCGTCAGTTGGATACCCTTGGGCGTTCCGGTCGTACCGGACGTATAGGGCATGAAAGCCACGTCATTGGGATCGGGAACCACCGAATCGAATGGCCCCGGATCGACGAACTGCCTCAAGCCTTCGTCATCATCCAGAAGAACGATCCTCGCCCCTTCGGGACAACTTCCACGCCGCGCCGCATCCGTGAAAATCAGAGCTGGCTCTGCTTCCTCGATCACCGCCTTCAATACAGGTGCCGTCAGCCGAATATTGATCTGCATCGGCACACAACCGGCCCTCAAGGCTCCAAAAAAAGACTCATAATAAGATGTTCGATTGCCCGACATCAGCGCGACTCGGTCACCCTGTCCAAGGCCGATCCGCCGTAGGCCGCGAGCAACGGCACGACAGCCTGCGTTCAGTTGCGCATAGGTCACTTCGCGCGGCCCGGCACGATCCGTCAGGTCGATGACTGCAGTGGCGTCGCCGCGCTGTGCGACGAAGATGTCGCCGGTGTTGCCGTTGGCAGGGAGAATTGAGTCGCGCTTCACGACACATATCCGCGAGATGATTGATTTTGATTGGGCGCAGTAAAACTTATTGTAGATTGGGTCGACCACGTGTCAAACCGCGGTTGTCGTGAACATAGCGAGTCGTTGAGGGACGCTCCTCA
>Ga0194132_10000486_pt1 | contig 81655 bp, 79 predicted proteins | sample TA2KigOf80mmetaG_FD_148612 | JGI IMG/M metagenome (GOLD analysis project Ga0194132, IMG submission 148612) | Freshwater microbial communities from Lake Tanganyika, Tanzania - TA2015054 Kigoma Offshore 80m | ecosystem: Environmental > Aquatic > Freshwater > Lake | place: Tanzania: Lake... | reverse complement strand
TCATCGGTCTTGCGTCTCCGTCACGGAGGGTGCGCGAGGCCAGAGACGATTCTGTCGCGCCGATCGTCCGTGGCTCCGTTCGTTGCGTCCCGTAGTCCCGGGGCGCGGGGTGCATCACGGGTCGGGTTGCAATTGACAAAAAATTTCGTCTGACCTAAAACGCCAAGCTTTCGGGGGACTCGGCCAGTGCGGAGAACGGTTCGCGCGATGTGCCGGCGACCAACGGATGATACCGCAAACAGGAATGATATGAATCGCATTCAGATGCAGCCCGGAAGTTTGTTGAACAAGCCTTCCAAGCAGCCACTGGAAAATCCGTTACCCACCGTCGATCTTGTCCAGGCGCGGGTTCGCGTGGAGTCAACGGCGGCGCTATTCGCTCCGCTGCATTACGAACGTAACTACGCGTATCCTCTGCTGGTATGGTGCCACGGACCTGGCGACGACGAACGGCAGTTGCAGCGCGTCATGCCGCTAATCAGCATGCGTAACTATGTCGCTGTCGCGCCGCGCGGCGTCAGTCCGCGGTCGTCGCAACCGGGCTTTTCATGGGGTGAGGACGAGGAAAGCACCCAGGCAGCCGAACGCCGCGTGCTGGAGGCGATCCAGTTGGCCCGCAGCCGATTCCATGTTGCGGCCGACCGCATTTTTCTGGCCGGATTACATTGCGGCGGTACGATGGCCTTGCGGGTCGGATTGCGCAATGCCGGCCGATTCGCCGGTCTGGCTTCGATTGGCGGTGGCTTTCCCCAGGGTCGAACCCCGCTGCGCGATTTGCGCCAACTGCGCAACTTGCCGCTGTTTATCGCCTGCAATCGCGATTCCCGGCGCTACACGACGGAACAGTCGTGTGCCGATCTGCGTCTGGTACATTCGGCAGGCATGGGAATTGCGCTGCGCCAGTATCCGTGTGGCGATGAACTGACGACCAAGATGTTGAGCGATTTGAATGTCTGGCTGATGGAGCGCGTGACCGGTCAGGCGGCGCAGCCCGAATCGACACCGGAAGACTCTAGCGACTGGAATTGACGCGCTGCCTGAGCCCCACGCGGTTCGGGCCGGATCGAGGAAGCGATCTGATCTGCCTCTTCCCCATTTTCCCTTGACGCGGTGACCTCGCTTCGAGTACATACTCCGCGCCAATCTCCCGGCATCTCGCGCGATTTTCGATCGCCAGGTTCATGGCGGATCGCGCAGAGTGGGGAAGGGACGGCGACTTCATGAGCGATCCACAACAGACTCCCGACGCGGAAACCGGCAGCGCGCCGCTCAAGCCGAGTTGGAACGCTCGGGTCCGTGGATGGACCGGCTCCGCGGTGCGCAGTACCCCGGCGCGCGTGCTGGGACTCCTCGGGGCATTCGTGGCGGTCACCACGGCGGTCGTCTGGCTGGCGACGCAATGGATCCAGCGCGAGCCGTTGATCGAGCATGTGGAGCTTGCCGAGGCGCTGGAATTTCTGGACGCGGGCGAGGTCGAGATGGCCCGCGATCGGGCTGCCAAGTTGTTCGCGCATGGCGGGGCTCCCGAGACCGATCTGCCCGGCGCGCTGTTTATCTTCGGCGCCGCGCTGGCGCATGACGCTCGGGTGACCGACGACACCGACCAGCAACGCAGGCTGCAGATGATGGCTAGCCGCTACCTCGAGGAAGCCCATCGCCGCGGATGGCCTGCCGGTCGCGAAACGGAGGGACTGGTAAAGCTGTCGCGGAGCCTGTACGAATCCGGGCGGTACGCCAAAGCATTGCCCTACCTTCGGGAAGGGCTGCAGCGGGAAGGCGATCACCAGATCGAGCAGCAGCGACTGCTGGTCGAAGCCTACGTGCGCGACGACGCTGGGAACCACGCAGCGATGTTGGCGCTGTACCAGCGGGCAATGGAACTGCTCCGCCGCGCGATAGAACTCGACCGCCATCACGAAGCTCCATCACGAATCGCCAGCTACTTGATCGGTGTCTGCATGGCGGGGCTCGGAGATGCGGACGCGGCCTTGGCCCAGTTCGCGCGCACCGCATCCGCCGACCAGAACACGCCCGAGGGCCTGGCGGCGGGACTGGAGGAGGCCGAAGGCTACCTGTCCAAGGGGCGGGACGAGTCGGCGCTCGAGGCATTCCGTCGCTTGCTGCAACGGGCTGGTTCTCCGGAGACATTCAGCAATCCCTGGGTTTCGCTCGACGGCTTTCGCAAACGGATCGAGGGCGCGTTCCAGGTCCTGCTCGAACGGCGGGAATTTGAACTGGCGGTCGATCTGACGCGGACGATGAGTCCGCTGGTCCCGGACGAGACATCGGTACGGCTGCGCGCCGACGCCCTGTTCGAACTCGGGGACTGTCAAGGCGCCATGGAGGAATACTCGCTGGCCATCAATCGAATTCCGCAAGGACCAATCACGCTGGAGGCGATGGTGCAGATCGCAAACTGCCACCGGCGGCTGGCCCAGAACGACGAGGCGCGAGGAACGATCAAACAAACGTAATATGTGCTGAAACGAATCGCCGACGACGGAGAATTCTCGCGTGTCACCCGCTACCGGCGCCAGGAGTGGGAACAACTTTTGGATTGGCTGAGTACTTTGTAAGCGGCGGGCAGGACGCCCGCCGATTGGTTGCCGCATTGGAAGCCCGCATGCAAACGGAATACCTCGCATCTCTTATCGACCAGAAGCTGGCAATACTCGAACAAATGCGCCAACTGTCCCGCGTGCAGCAGGAACATGTCGCCAATGGCGAGATCACGCACCTGCTACAGATTCTCGCGGCGAAACAAGGATTGATCGTTGATCTCCGCGCCACGGAACGGAAACTCGATCCTTATCGCGAACAGGATCCGGAAACCCGAACCTGGCGATCGGAGGAAGCGCGCGAGCATTGCCGGCTGGTCTCCCAGCGCTGCGACCAGCTGCTGGGCGAAGTCATGCAGTTGGAGAAGCAATGCGAGGACGCCTTGAAGCAACGCCGCGACTCGTGCGCCGAACGGCTGCGCGATCTGCAGTCGGGTGTGGCGGCCCACGCGGCATACCACGATTCGCAATCACAGCCGACAGCGAGTTTCGATCTCACCGCGGGGTAATTCCGATGGACCAGCAACATGAAACGCGCTCCGATGCGACCAGGAACGACGCCGATTCAGGACGGGCCTCTTCCGGCGAACTGGAACTCGCCGACCTGCTCGCCCTCTGGGAGTCGGCCACCGAACGCCTGCAGCAGACCCAGAACGTGCTGCGTGACGAGGTCCGGCGGCTGTCGGAGGAATTGGAGTTCAAGAATCGTCAACTGGAGCGGAAGAATCGCCTGGCCGATCTGGGACAGATCGCCGCGCACGTTGCGCATGAAGTGCGCAACGGACTGGCACCCTGTACGTTGTATCTGAGTCTGTTGCGCCGCCGGGTGCAGGACGATGCCGACAGCCTTCAGGTCGTCGACAAGATTCAAACCTGTTTCCGCGCGTTGGAAGTGACGGTGGGCGACCTGCTGCAGTTCACCGCCGACCGCTCGCCGAAATACGAATCGTTCGAAATTCGGGGAGTCGTCGAGGAGCTTTGCAGTTCGCTGGCCCCGCAGCTCAGCGCTCAGGGAATCGACTCGCGAATCCACGTTCCCGCGCAGTTGCGGCTGAAGGCCGATCGCACCATGGTCCGCCGCGCGCTGCTCAATCTGGTGCTCAACGCCGTGGATGTCATGCCGCGGGGCGGCGAATTGGTGATCACCGCGACGGCGATGCCCTGCGGAGTCGACCTGGAGGTCGCCGATAGTGGACCCGGAATCCCCGAACCGATCCGCAAGCGGCTGCTGGAGCCGTTCTTTACTACCAAGAGCCAGGGCACCGGCCTGGGACTGGCGATCGTGCATCGTATCGCCGAAGCCCATGGCGGCGAACTGCAATTCTTGAACTGTCCGGAAGGGGGCGCGGCGTTCACCATCCGGATTCCTGAAGTCCCAACCACCGTGGAGGAATCATGATTCGTTCGCAGGAAGCCGCGGCCTCGATCCTCGTGGTCGACGACCATCCCCAGGCGAGGGAATCCCTGACCGACATCCTGCGGCATGCCGGCCACTGCGCCAACAGCTGCGCCAGTGCCGTGGAAGCCCTGGCATGGCTCGAACGGCACTCCGTCGACGTCGTGATCACGGATCTACGGATGCCGGGAATGAGCGGACTGGAATTCATTCGCGCCTTGCAGTCCCGGCAATGTGAGTCGCAGATCATCATGGTGACGGCGCATGCCAGCGTGTCGTCCGCGGTCGAGGCGATGCGTCATGGCGCATTTGACTATATTGAAAAGCCGTTTGACGCCGACCAGATCGAATCGCTCGTGAGCCGCGCTCTGGCGCGGCATGCATCGCCGGCCCGTCATCCGACATTGGCGCCGCCGAACGCTGCCCAGGGGCCCCGGCTGGTTGGCTCGAGCGAGGCGATGATGCGTTTGCGGGAACGCATCTCCCAGGTCGCGCGCACCTCGGAAACGGTGCTGATCTGCGGCGAAAGCGGGACCGGAAAGGAACTGGTGGCCAAGGCAATCCATGCCGACAGTCCCCGGGCGAACGGAGCGCTGGTCAGCTTGAACTGTCCCAGCCTGTCGCCGCAGCTGATGGAGAGCGAACTGTTCGGTCACGAACGGGGCGCGTTTACCAGTGCCGACGCGCCGCGCGTGGGACGGTTCGAACTGGCGGATCGCGGGACGATTCTGCTCGACGAAGTCACCGAAATCGCATTGCCGCTGCAGGCCAAACTGCTGCGAGTGCTGCAGGAGCGGTCGTTCGAGCGGGTCGGGTCGAGTGCGACGATCCGCGTCGATGTGCGGGTCCTGGCGTCGACCAACCGCGACCTGGCTCGCGAAGTTCGCGACGGACGTTTCCGTGAGGATCTCTACTTCCGCCTGGCGGTGATTCCGCTGCTTGTACCGCCGCTCCGCGAGCGTCGCGATGATCTTCCCGAACTGGCCGCGCACTTCCTGGAACTGGCGGCGACGCGCGTCGATCGCGAGCCGATGCAGCTCCGCGGCGACGCCTTGCAGCTGTTGCGCGACTACTCCTGGCCCGGGAACATCCGCGAACTCGAGAACCTCATGACCAGGGCCACCGTGCTGGGAAGCAGTGCATGGCTGAGTGCGGACGATCTGCGCCTCTGGCTGCCCGCCAACCTGTCCAACCAGGCCCACCCGTCCAGCCAGGCATTCCCCGCGATCGATGCCGGTTCCCACGAGAACTCGTCGAGCGCCAGAACGAATCTCCACGACATGGAGCGGCGAATGATTGAGAGCACCTTGGAGCAGTTTGACGGCCATCGCGAAAAAACCGCGAAAGCGCTCGGCATCGGCGTACGGACCCTCACCAACAAACTCCGCGCCTATGGCTACGCGCCCCGCGCGAAGGCGCCGGCGCGGGCTGCCTGAAACCGGCAATTCCTGCCGGTCGTCCGGCGGAAGATGCCGGTCCGCCGGCGACGTTCGAACCAGGGCATTCAGGAGACTTGAGGTAAATGCGGACAGCTGCAACGACTTGGAAAGACCGAGCCCCGGCAGGCACCTGCCATTTGCACACGGCATGCGGGTTGCAGCTTGCGGGATCGAAGAATCAACAGCGTGCGGACGACGGAGCGCTCACGATGGAGTGTCACCAACAATGACCCTATCCTTCCTGCAATCGAACAGCATCCCTGCGCTGCAGGAGACGATCAACTTCGCACAGGCCCGGCACCAAGTGCTGGTGGGCAACATCGCCAACATGTCGTCGATGCGCGACGAGTCGGGCAACGTCACGCCATACCAGGCGCGCCACGTCGTGTTTCAGACCGACGACCAGCTTTCCACGTCCCAGGGCGCCGCGGGTGTGCGCGTGGCCTCGGCGCCGACCGAGGATGTCGAGCCCCGCTACCAGTATCAGCCGCACCATCCGCTGGCGATCAAGGACGGGAAATGGAAAGGCTACGTGGCGTATCCGAACATCAACCTAACCGAACAGTTCGTCGACGCCTTGCAGGCGACCAGGGCCTACGAGGCCAACGTGGGTGTCATGGAAATCACCAAGGGAATGTCGCAGCAGACGTTGCGGATTCTGGCCTGATATCGAGGCATCGGTACCGGAGGATAGCAGATGAATACGATCGGAATACCGCAGTCGAGCATCCCTTTGCCGCGGCCCGCCGCTGCGCTCGCCGGGTCGCCCGGAATCGCGTCCGCGGGGGTATCCGCCGGCGCGGCCGCCAGCCAGGGATCGTTCAAGAATCTGTTGATCGAATCGTTGAAGCAGGTCAACAGCATGCAGATGGACGCCGACAGCGCCGTTCAGCAGTTGTTGACCGGCGAAGACGTTAATCCGGCGGAAGTGCTGACGTCGCTGCAGAAGGCCGACCTGTCGTTCCGGATGGTGATGCAGATACGCAACAAACTGCTGCAGGCTTATCAGGAAATCAAGGATGTGAGGATCTGAACCGGCGTCGTTGCCCATAACCGGCCGGCGGGCGCTGCCGGAAATTCACGTTGCGAGAGGCTCCACGGATGGACTTCGTCAACCAGTCGATTGCTCAAATCACCGAACTGCTCCGCTCGATGACCCCGTCGGCGCGGCTGATCGCCGTGCTGTTGCTGGTGGCGATCGGGGTCAGCCTGGCCTACCTGTTCCGCGTCCAGACATCGGCGGGCGATGAGTATCTGTTTGGCGGACAGACGTTCAACATGCGCGAACTGGCCAACATGGACCTGGCCTTTTCCAAAGCCGGCCTGCGCGGTTCCCGCATCGAGGGCCTGCGGATGCTCGTGCCCCGCAGCCAGAAAGATGCCTATCTCAAGGCGATCCAGGAAAACGACTCGATGCCCGATCTGCTTACCAGTTTCACCGACAAGGCGATCGGTAAAGACAGTCCCTGGACGTCGCGGGAGCAGCGCAGTCGCAATTTCAAGAACGCCACCGAGAAAGAACTTTCCCAGATCATTCGCAAGATGCGCGATATCGACGAGGCGCAGGTGGTCTACGACGAATCGGAGGGAGGGGGACTGCATCGCGTGCGCGAGCGCACGGCGCTGGCGGCGGTGCGCGCCAAGGGAAATCGGGCCCTGGGCGACGAGGAGGTGAACGCGATCCGCGAGGCGATCCGCGGCAGCTTGACGGGCCTGAAACCGGGAAATATCTCCGTACTCGATATGAATTCCGGAATCACGCACTCCGGCCCCGATCCGAACCGGCCCCAAGGCGGCAACGACAATATTTACCTGACGTCGATGCGGCTCTATGAACGATCGTACAAATCGAAAATCCTCGAACGGCTTGTGCCGATGTATCCGGGAATCGCCGTGGGGGTCAGCGTCGAACTCGACCCGGAACTCTACCAGACGACCTACAGCACCGACTTCAAAGGCAAGCCGGTCGCGGTCGATCGAAAAACGCTGGAAAAGGAAACGCCGATGGCGATGGCGAACAACGGAGGCCGGCCGGGAACGTTTCCCAACGCGATCGGCAATTCGTCGCAACAGGTCGCCGCGGCGAGCGCCACGGAGCGGGCCACCGAGACGCGAACCGAGGAACGGCTGATCAATTCGCAACAGCGACTGGAGAGTCAAAAAGCCGGACTGGTGCCGAAGACCGTCAAAGCATCGATCGATGTACCGATGAGCTATCTCACCAAGGTCTGGCGGGAAGCGAATCCCAAGGCGGACAAAGATACCGCCCCGGCGGAGGACGATTTGAAGAAGCTGGAAGCCGACGCACGCAAGCGGATCGATGCGGCGATGGTCGGCGTCCTTCCGCAGACCAAAGGCGCCGACGGCAGCTCCCTGGTATCGATCTCCTTTTCCCCCGATTTGACGCCCGAGCCGCTGGCGCAGCCTAGCATGGCGGAAACGGCGACCACCTGGCTGGCGGGTAACTGGCAGTCGATCGGCATGATCGGATTGGGACTGGTGGCGCTGCTGTTTCTCAAAGGGCTTGCGAAGCCCGCGCCGGCCGACGCGGCCGCAGGCCCGAGTGCAGCCGGCGAGGCGTCGGCAGCCGCGTCCGGGCCTCAACTGAAAGTGGTTTCTCCTCCGGAGGACAGCGAGGCCGATGCCGCGAAATCGGCCCGACAAAAACGATCGTTCCGCGGAACAGGGCCGAATCTCCGCTCGGAGTTGACCGAACTGGTTAAGGAAGATCCGGAAACCGCCGCCAATATTCTGCGTAACTGGATTGGAGATGTGGCATGACATCAGCGGCAGCGCTCCGAAAGGCGGCGATCCTTGTCTCGGCGCTCGACACACTGCAGGCCGATTTGCTGCTCGAACAGATGGGCGAAACGCAATCGGCCCGTGTGCGGGAAGCGATCATGGAATTGCGCGACGTGCCGGACCTGGAGCGCGATCAGGTGCTGGGTGAATTCCTGGCCGGTGGCCGCCGGCATCCGCACTCCGACGACAGCGGCATCGAGATCGACGATTCGCTGGCGCGAAGGTTCGCCTCCGCCGCGCAAGCGGGCGCGCCGCCTGCCGCCGTCGAAACGCCACCTCAGGAAACGCCACCTCAGGAAATACCGCCGTTCCGATTCCTGCACGAAATGGAATGCGGGCATCTGGCCGTTCATCTGCAGCGCGAGCATCCACAAACGATCGCCGTGGTCGTCTCGCATCTGGCTCCCGACCGCGCCGCCGAATTGCTTGCGGCATGGCCGCCGGAACTTCAATCCGATGTGATCCATCGCGTCGCGCGTCTCGATCAGACGCGGCCTGAAGTCCTCCAGGACATTGAACGTGAACTCGAGTCGCTGCTGACCGCGCACGTCCAGACCGCCGTTCGCCGCTCCCATGGCACACAGGCGGTAGCGGCGATCTTGCGGGCGATGCCGAGCCAGGATCGCCGCGCACTGCTCTCGGAAATCGCGCACTCCCATGCCGATCTGGCGAGCGAGTTGGACGGGGCGGCAATTCGGCGCGGTGCCGACGATCCGCGGCGCGCGGCACCGCCCCCGCACCCGGACGTTTCCAGGGCCGGACGACTCGAACCGCGCGATCCGCGGGCCCTGTTGCGATCGGACCGCGCTGATCAAGAACGCCCGCTCCCGACGCGGGAAATCGTGGCACACACGGTGGCGCCCCTCAAATCCCCCCACATCTTCGCCGCGATGCGGACCTCGCCGCAGTCGGCGCCGCAGTCCGCACTGCGGTCCGCGCCACGCGCGGATGCGGAGGACCAGCCCCAACTGGGCGACCGCTATCGCTTCGAGCAACTGGCCTCGCTGGACGCCCGGTCGTTGGCACTCGTGATGCACCACACCGACCCCAAGCTGTTGCTGTTATCGATGGCGGGCGCCGATCGCGGGCTGTTCGAACGCATGAAACGAGAATTGCCGGCGGCCGAGGTGCGCCAGCTGCAGCGTCGGCTCGCCGAAATGGGGCCCTGGCGGTTGAGCGACCTGGATGGCGCCCAGGAAGCGGTCGCGCGCAGCGCCGATCGGCTCGCGGCACGGGGCCTGATCCCGCTGCCTCCCGCAATTCGTTTGGAAGCAGGAGTCTAGGAGCCAGGAATGCCAGGGATCATCAAAGCCGGTGAATTCGCGCATCGAGAGGGTGTCTCCGCGTCCCGCTTCAATCTGGACGACGTCACGGAAAAAGCGCACCGGTACCTAGAACAGGTGCGTGGTGAAGCCGCAACGATTGTCGCCAAAGCCCGCGCCGAGGCCGACGAGATTCGAAAGCGGGCGGAACAGGAAGGATTGCAGCAGGGGATGCAATCGGCCGAGCGGCTACTGAGTCAGCGCATCGAACAGCAGTTGGCGGCGGCCGTGCCCGCGCTCGACAAGGCCGTCGACGGTATTCGCGCCGCACGCGACGAATGGCAAGTCTACTGGGATCGCAATCTGGTCGCACTGGCGATGGGAATTGCCCGCAATCTGGTCCGTCGCGAAATGGAACTCGACCGTGAAATCGCCTTGACCTGGGTGCGCGAGGCGCTGGAGCTGGCGTCGCGAGGCAATCGACTGCGACTGCGAATCAACCCCCGCGACCAGCAGCTCCTGGGAGAACACCTGACGCGACTCGTGGCCCGCACCGGTCGGGAAGCGGCAACCGAGGTCGTGGCGGACGAATCGATTTCGACCGGTGGCTGCAAAGTGGAGACCGAATTTGGCGAAGTCGATCTGCAACTCGAGTCGCAGCTCGCGCGGCTGGCGGAGGAACTGCAATGATCGCGCCGCTGGAACAACTCCTGGAACCTCTCGCCACGGTGATACCCGCCGCGCTCACAGGTACGGTGGTACGTATGGAGGGCTTGATGGTTGCGGTCGCCGATTTTCCCGCTCCGATCGGTGCCCAGGTTACGATCGAAAGGGCGGGCGCGCCGGAACTGGCGGGGGAAGTGATCGCCTTTCGTGACCACCACACCCTGGTTTTCCCGTCGGGGCCGACCTCGGGTGTCCGCTTCGGGAACCGCGTGCGACTTGCGCGCACCACGTCGACGGTTCGCGTCGGCCCATCCCTGCTCGGACGCGTGCTCGACGCCTTCGGAAAGCCTCTCGATGGACAGGCTCCGCCGTTCGTCACGCATCGCGTCCCGGTGCATCGCTCTCCGCCGAAGGCCACTTCCCGCCCCCGGATCGATCAACCGCTCTCCACGGGGATTCGCGCGATCGACGGACTGCTGACCTGTGGTCGAGGCCAACGGATCGGCATTTTCTCGGGGGCGGGCGTCGGGAAGTCGGTCACGCTGGGAATGATGGCGCGTTACACATCGGCCGACGTCAACGTGATTGCGTTGATCGGCGAGCGCGGCCGGGAAGTCAACGATTTTCTGGAACGGGATCTGGGCGCCGCCGGCCGGGCTCGCAGTGTGGTGGTGGTCGCCACCAGTGATCAGCCGGCGATTGTCCGCGTGCGGGCCTCGTTTGTCGCCACGTCAATCGCGGAATACTTCCGGGATCGGGGCTCGAACGTGCTGCTGATGATGGACTCCGTAACGCGTTTCGCCATGGCGCAAAGGGAGATTGGACTCGCCGCCGGAGAACCGCCGACCACCAAAGGTTATCCCCCATCGATGTACTCGCTGTTGCCGCGACTGGTCGAGCGTTCGGGGCGGACACCGACCGGAAGCATTACCGGATTCTATACGGTGCTTGTGGAGGGTGATGACACCAACGAGCCGGTGAGCGACACCATGCGCGGGCTGCTCGACGGCCACTTGATACTCAGCCGCAAGCTCGCGTCCAAGGCACACTATCCGGCGATCGATATCCTGGAAAGCATCAGTCGCGTGATGCCGGATATCACCAGCAAGGAACATCGCCAGGCGATCCAGACGATCCGCGAACTCATGGGCGCCTACCGCGACCACGAGGATCTGATCTCGATCGGCGCCTACCGGGCGGGAGCGAACCCGATGGTGGATACGGCCATCGGCATGCTGCCTGACCTTCAGCGATTCCTCAAGCAGGAGGTCGAACAGGTATCGTCGGTCGAAGTGGCGCGCGGCGAGCTGCTGCAACTGGCGCAGCGGGCCGCAAACCTGCGCGCCGCGCCGGCCACCGCGAATACCGCATCGAAAAACATCCGTTGAAACTGAATCGAGTAACCGATGTCCCGCTTTCAATTCCGCCTCGCAACGCTGCTGAAGATTCGGGAATCCGATCGCGACGAGCGGCGCCTCCGGCTTGCCGAGGCGCTCGAGGCGCAGCGGATTCTGCACGAACGGATCGAGGAACTGCGGCGGGAAAAAGGGGAGATCTCGCGCGAGTCGCGGGCCGCCATCGAACCGGGGCAACTCGATATCGATCGCGTCCTGCGGGTCAGTCGCTACGAGCTGCTGCTGGAAGCCCAGATCGACCATCTGACAAAGCGGGATGAACAATTGCGCGAGGAAATTGAACTTCGCCGCGACGCACTGGTCGAAGCCGACCGGGAAGTGAAGATCCTGGAAAAACTTCGCCAGCGAAGACGCGAGGAATTCAAGACGCAGGAACGAAACCTCGAACAGAAAGCGATGGATGAGCTCGGCCGCCATCGGCAGCAGGCCCGATCATGAAGAAACTGATCCGACTGCTTACGGTGCTTTCATCTACTTCTGCGTGGCCACCGTCGTCTCCCTGGCGATCGGCGGATATGTCTTCTGGTCGAAGGGCGGCCAGCTGGCCGCTCGCATGGAGGCCGAATCGGCCGCGACACGCGACCTGCTGATCGAAAATCTGCCGCTGCTGCGCGACAGGCTCGCCGAGCAGGGGATTCAGGTCCAGCGCTTTGAAGTTGACCTGATGGATCAGCGGGGTAACGACGGATGCAGGGCGTTCGACACTGCGAACGGTAACGACCCCCGCAGAGATCGGCGCGACGAACCAGCTGACCGATGCGCTCGATGCGATGTTCATCGGCCAGAATCTAACCACCGCCAGTTCCATGATCGGCAAACGCGTCACGGCGCTGTCGAACGAGGGACGCAATGTGGAAGGCATCGTCAACCGGGCAACGATCGATGTCCGGGGATATCTTGCCGGGGCGGACGATACACAAAATACGGAAGATAGCGAAGATGCGGGAAATTTGGAAAACTCGGGGCTGGCTTTTCGCAATATGATGCTGGTACGGCAGTTTCTGGTGCGGGAATTGAGCATCGACAACGATCGCGTCGGTGTACTCTGGTCAGTGAGCCGGGTGCCGGTCACGGTCCGGAACCGGCGGACGTTGCCGAACGGACCGATCCCGGGTTGGGCTTGATTAAAAGACGGATTTTAGAGAAAAGTAACCACCTGTTCGGGAAGTCGATTCTGAAATCGATCGTATTCGGCAATTTCGCCTTCGTCGAACAGTAGTCGGCCCGACAAAAACAATCGCCAGGATGGCGAGCGGCGAGCGGCAACGGGTCGGGGAACTCGTTACGAGGAATGGATTCCGATGGCGCAAGAACCCGAAACTGTCGGTCAAACCGAGATCGAGGACTTGCTGCGCCAGGCACAGGCGGCGGCCCGGCCCGAAGGCGTGCGGCCTAAGGAGTCGGACGGCGCGGGCACGGCTGCCGCGGTGGCAACGAATCCGAGTGCCGTGGCGGGTCCGTCGACAGCGACGGCGGCGATGGTAGCCGGGCCGACTCAGGTTGCTGCTGATGGCCGGTCAACCGATAGTCCGGGGCACGGCAGTCCAGTTCGCTCGGCCAGCGCGGCTGCCCAATCGGCCATTGATGACGTGCAGTTGCTGCTCGCGCAGGCCGATCAAGCGTTACGCTCGATTGATCAACCGAACGAATCCCATCGCTCGGGCGTTGCGCCGTTCCAGTTGCGCGAGTTTTCCGGTGCATCTCCTTCCTCGGAGCGAGCCACTCTCGATTTGCTGCGCGACGTCGAGTTGAATCTCAAGATCGAACTTGGTCGCACGCAGATGTTCCTGGAGGATGTGCTGAAACTTCGACGTGGTTCGGTGGTTGCTCTGGACAAACTGGCCGGAGATCCGGTCGACATCTATGTCAACGGACGCTTGATTGCTCGCGGCGAGATTCTGGTATTGAACGACAATTTCTGCGTTCGCGTGGCGGAACTTGTTGCGGGAGACGACGTCTGATGGAGAAGTCGGATCGCGCGAGGCAGCAATGGATCGCAACGCTCGCAGGATGCGCCGGCTTGTTGGCGTTGTTGCTCTCGGCGCGTCAGGCGATTGCCGCCGATCGCGAGGGCAGGGGAGGCTCGCGTGTTTCGCGCGAGGCGGATTCGCTCGAACGGCTTCCGTTGAAATTCCGCGGAAGCGCGGCCGCGCAATCCCACGGTTCGCCCGATCGCTCCGTACGTCAGGTCAGTGCGGAGCAACCCCTGGACGACGGCATTCCGCTTCCACCGCGCCGATCGAGCAGCGGTGGCACGAAACGGTACGCGGGTGGCGAAGGGACCGACGCGGCGGCAAGCGGCGGCGCCGGTCCGCAGCGTTCGGTTCGCTCCTCCTCCGCGAAGGCGATTACCACGATTTTCAGCAGCCTGGCACTGGTCATCGGCGTCTTCCTGTTCCTGGTCTGGCTTGTGAAGCGCACTCATCCCAAGGCAACCGCGATGCTGCCACGCGACGTCGTCGAGGTATTCGGTCGGGCGTCGATTACGCCGCGGCAGTCGGTGCATGTCGTCCGTTTCGGTTCCAAGATTCTGCTGCTTTCCGTTTCTCCGACCGGAATACAATCGCTCGCAGAAGTCGACGAACCGGCGGAAGCGGAGCGGCTGATCGGGCTCTGCCAGCAGGCTCAGCCGACGAGCGTGACCAGCAGTTTTCGTCAGATTCTCGCGCAGATCAGCAACGAATCGACGGCACGCGGTTTCGTCGAAAACACGCCCGCCTCCTCCCGTGACGCGCAGCGGCCGGCCAATCGCCGGGCCGCGGGAGCCGAACATGGGTAACCGCGCCACAAGTTTGCGATCGTGGTTCCTCGCGTCGATCCTGCTGATCGGGCCGCTGTGCGGCGCGAACGCCGTTCTGGCCGTGGACGATCCCGCCCCCCGAGCAAGCGATGCGCGTGACGCCGATGCAATTCCCGGCAGCGATTGGATCGCCGGCGGTCCGAAATCGTGGACCAGTCGCGAGGGGTTGACGTCGTCATTGCAGGTCATGCTGCTGTTGACCGTGTTGAGTCTCGCTCCGGCGGTCCTGCTGATGACCACCTGTTTCGTGCGCATCATTGTGGTGCTGGGCCTGCTGCGGCAGGCACTCGGCACTCAGCAGCTTCCGCCCAGCCAGGTCATCACGTCGATCGCATTGTTCATAACCGTATTGATCATGTCGCCCGTCTGGAAACAGGTCTACCAGGACGCGATCGTTCCCTACTCCGATCCCCGATCCGAGATGAGCCTGGAACAGGCCTGGGACGCCGGTGCGCGTCCCATCCGGCAGTTCATGAGCCGACAGATTGAAGTGGCGGGCAACAGCGAGGATGTCTGGCTGTTCCAGGACTACCTGGCCCCGTCGGGTGTCAGCGTTCCGAGCACGTACGATGACGTACCGCTGCAGGTCCTGCTCCCCGCGTTCATGCTCAGCGAGCTCAAGACTTCGTTCCTGATCGGTTTCCAGATCTATCTGCCATTTCTGATCCTCGACATCGTGATCGCCAGCGTGACAATCTCGATGGGCATGATGATGCTCCCTCCCGCGATGATTTCGTTGCCGTTCAAACTGCTGCTGTTCGTGTTGCTGGACGGGTGGCGACTGGTCATCGAGATGTTGCTGGGCAGCTTCGCCCCCTACTACTAACGCTGGAGCCAATCATGGACTCGCAGACCGCGATCGATCTCGGCCGTGAAGCGCTGATGCTGGCGTTGTTGATCAGCGCCCCGATCCTGCTGGTCGGCGCTGGTGTCGGGCTGATCGTCGGTCTGCTGCAGGCGCTGACCCAGGTCCAAGACCAGACGGTGGCATTCGTACCCAAGATCGTCGCGATGGTTCTGGCACTCAGCTTCTGCATGCCATGGGTGCTTCAGCAGTTGCTGGAATATTCCCAAACTTTGATCAGCAACATCCCACGCGTGATCAGCGGCGGCTGATCGGACGCGGAGGAGTTCCCGAGGCGCCATGCGTGGCGCGGCAGAAACCGAAGGAGAGGGTCGATGGCGGCGATGCTGGAGCTTTACTCGCAGCCCTTCCTGATCTTCACCTTGGTGCTGACACGATTGTCCGGCGTGCTATTGCTGATGCCGGTGGTGGGTGTCCGGCCGATTCCGCCGCGGATTCGCGGGCTGCTGGGAATCGGCATGGCGCTGGCGATCACCCCCCTGCAGACCCGGCACGCGTTGCCCGAGATCGATTCGCTTCCGCAGTTGCTGGGGATGGTCGCTTCGGAGGCGTTGATCGGGCTGTCGATCGGCCTGGCGGCGTCGATTCTGTTCGCCGGAGTGCAGGTTGCCGGACAGTTGATCAGTCAGACCGCGGGAATTTCCCTGGCGGACATCTTCGATCCGACGTTTGAATCGAGTGTCTCCTCCGCAACACAACTGATGGACATGGTGACGTTGTCAGTGTTTGTGACGACCGGAGGACATCGGCAAGTGCTTGGCGCGTTGCTCGATACGTACGAATGGACGCCGCCCGGCCAGGCAAGTTTTGCCGAGGGCGTCGTGCCGGCACTGACGGAGATCATGACGATCAGCCTGGCGACGGGAATTCGCGCCGGCGCGCCATGCCTGTTGGCGCTGCTGATCGCGGTCCTGGTCACCGCAATCGTCAGCCGCACCTTACCGCAATTGAACGTGCTGGCTCTTGGGTTCAACCTGAATACGATCGTGTTGATGGCGGGACTGGCGTTCACGATGGGCGCGGGTGCCTGGCTGTTCCAGGACGCCTTGGAAAATGTGCTGGCACGGGTGACCGACATGCGCGACGGCTGATGCTGATCGCCTTGCCGCCCCGCGGCCGATCGACCGGATCTCATGGCGGAAACGCTGAACGACAAGCAGTTTGAAGCTACACCCCATCGGCGCCAGAAAGCGCGCGAACAGGGCCAGGTCGCGCGCAGCCAGGACCTTTCGTCCTCCGCGCTGTTGCTTGGCAGCCTGTTGGTGTTGCGCTACTTCGGTCCCGACGCGGTAAATTTCCTGTTGGCGCTGATGCAGCGGTACTGGGGCGAGGCCACCCCAGCCGTGATCGACGTCGGCACCGCCACGGCGACCTGGATCGAATTGAGCTGGGGGTTGGCCGTGCACCTGTTGCCGATTCTGGCCACCTTCCTGGTACTTGCGCTGGCCAGCCATTGGGGACAATTTGGTCTGCTCTGGCTGCCGGAGAAACTGGCGCCGGATCTGGAGCGGATCGATCCCATCGGCGGATTCCAGCGCATCTTCTCCCTGCACAACCTGGTGCGACTTGGATTCTCCCTCGGCAAAGTGACTGTTGTCGCCGCGGTGGCGGTGGGATTGTTCTCGTCGCTCGTTCCGGCACTGCTCGCGACCTCGGCCATGGAAGTCCCCCAGTTCACGGAATTCCTGGCCAGTTCCGCACTCGACACCGCCACCAGGCTGGCCGCGGCACTGCTGGTCCTGGCGCTGGGAGACTACTTTTACCAACGCTGGAAATTCGAACAGGAACTGCGCATGTCCCAGCAGGAATTGCGCGACGAATTTCGCGAACTGCAGGGCGACCCCGAAATCATCCGCCAGCGCAAAGCGGTGCAACGGCAATTAGCTATGTCGCGGCTCAAGACGATCGTTCCCACCTCGGAAGCGGTCATCACCAACCCGACCGAATTGGCCATCGCCATCCGTTACGACATCGATACGATGGTCGCTCCGGTGGTCGTGGTGAAGGGGGCCGGCCTCCTGGCGCAACGGATCCGCCGCTTAGCGCTGGAGAGCGGAGTGCCGATCGTCGAGCGCAAAGAGCTTGCCCAGGCACTCTACCGGCATGTCGAGGTCGGACAACCGATTCCCAGCGAACAATATGCCGCGGTGGCGGAAGTCCTGCGGTATGTCTATCAATTGAAGGGCAAGACGATCTCCGCCGAGCAAGCGGCGCGCGTCATCGGTTCCGCGCCTGGGGCCGTGGCTGGGGCTTCCCGCAGGCGCGTGACTGGGGCTTCCAGCCCTAGCCGATAACACTCCCCAGAGTTACGCAGTTCCGCCAAGATGCTCGAGAAGACCTTAAACGCCGAGAAAACGGAGAACGTGGAAACCGCGCCGTTTCCTCCACGGTCACCCGCGCCCGTCCGCGACCCCTGCGGTCACTCCGACCGCGCCGCCCACGTTTCTTCCGCGGTGCCCCCGACCCCCGCGATCCCCGCGGTGCCGTTCCGACCCGTTTGACTTAAGGCCGGCGCGTCGGTATCACTTGGAGACCGCGTTCGTTCCACGCCCAAACATAGCAAACGGTGCTTGAGTCCGATGAAGAAAACGGTTGTTCTCGACGGGTATACCTTAAACCCAGGCGATTTGAGTTGGGACGGGTTCGAGAAACTCGCGCCGATCGAGGTCTACGATCGCACGGAACCGGAACGGATCGTCGAGCGGGCGCGGGGCGCGGAGTTCGTGCTTACGAACAAGACGCCCTTGAGCGCCGAGACGCTGGCGCTATTGCCCGAACTGCGCTATATCGGCGTTCTGGCTACTGGATACAACGTGGTTGATGTGCAGGCGGCTCGGGGGCGCGGCATCCCAGTCTGCAATATTCCCACCTATGGCACGTCGTCGGTGGCGCAGCACACGTTTGCGCTGATCCTTGAGCTTACGTTGAATGTCCGCATGCACAGCGACGCGGCGCGGGCCGGCGAGTGGTCGAGCTGCCGCGACTGGTGCTTCTGGAAATCGCCGTTGTTTGAACTGGACGGCAAAACCCTGGGAATCGTCGGGTTCGGACGGATCGGGCGTCGCGTCGCAGAAGTGGGTAACGCCTTCGGGATGCGGATCCTGGCGCAGGATAGCGTGCAGGTCAACCCGCCACCCTATGATCGGTTCCGCTTTGCGGAACTCGATGAATTGCTGAGCGAATCGGATGTCGTGTCGTTACACTGCCCTTTGTTTCCGGAAACAAAGGGGCTGATGAATACGGCCAGGTTGCGGCGGATGAAGCGTACCGCGTTTCTGATCAACACCTCGCGCGGACCGCTGATCGTCGATCAGGATCTGGCGGACGCGTTGAACAGCGGCGTGATCGGCGGCGCGGCTGTGGACGTACTTTCGGTGGAGCCTCCGGCGGCCGACAACCCGCTCTTAACGGCCAGGAATTGCCTGGTCACGCCGCATATCGCCTGGGCGGCCAAGGAAGCGCGTGCTCGACTGATGGATCTGGCCGTCGAAAATCTGGCGGCATTCTTGAATGGTCGGCCGCAAAACGTCGTCAACCCGTCCCCATGATCACCCCCGTCGCATTGAGCAGCGAAATCCGATGATCGACAAGACCGCCCTGGCCGCCCGCATCTCCGGGTGCTACGTGCCGATTCCGACGTTGTTCCAGGACGGTGCGCTGGAGCTCAATCTGCCGGGAATGCGACGCCACGTCGAATTCCTCTTGGCGGGCGGAGTCCGCGAGGGGAAGGGGGCGATCCTGGTCTGCGGCGGGGCAGGGGAGTTTGGCACGTTAAGCGTGGAAGAGCGACTGCGGTGCGCCGCCGAGGTACGGAACGCGGCGGACGGAAAGGTCGGCGTGATCCTCGGTGTCCAGACGACAAACCAGCGCGACTTGATTGAACTGGTGAAGGGCGCGGAGCGTCTGGGCTGCCTGGCAGTGCAGGCCTCGGCGCCTTTCTACGAAGTGCCGACGGAAGAAGATGTCCTCGAGTGGTTGCGCGTGATCGCCGAGCATGCCAGCGTCGGCATCGTCTTCTACGCGACGCCCTGGACCGGATTCCACACTTCGCTGGAATTTGTGGCCCGCCTGGTCGAAGCGCCCAATGTCGCGGCGATCAAATGGTACTCGCCGGATCGCTATGTATTTGAGCGTGCGATGCGCGATTACTCGAAGCGGATCATGTTCATCGACAATTCCCTGCAGTACGTCTTCTCCCATGCGCTCGGGGCGCGCGGCATTAATCTGCATGTCTCGAACTACTGGCCGCAATGGGGCCAGCAGCTCTGGGAGTTGCTGGAAACCGAACGTTATGGCGAGGCGCAGCGGGAAATGACGCGCGTGGTCCAGCCGTTCTACGATCTGAGTCGCGAAATCTCGCAATACACCGGCGGCGAAGGACATATTGACAAGCTCTGCCTGGAGTATGTCGGACTCGAAGGCGGGCGCTGCCGTCCGCCCACGCGCGATGTGCGATCGTTGTTTGCGGCGAAAGTCTGGCGGATGGCGGAGAGTTGCGGCGTCCCTCGAATCGGCGCGGACCGATCGAACCGAACGGCCTTTTCTTGATTGATCGCGACGGGGCCGCTCGATTATCCTTGAGAATCCGCCCGGATCGGCGACGCTATCCGCTGTTCCGGTCGACCGTGATTGGTCAGGAGCCGCCTCGCATGTCTCTGCCGAATTTCCCCGCACCTACGTCCGTTTCGCGCCGCACCTTTCTGGTCGCGTCGACGGCCGGTCTGGCCGGTTCGACCTTTGGCAGTCCGCGGTTGGCCGCTTCGCCCGATGCCCCAGCGGCACCGGGCCGGGCCCGATCGACAATTCTGTTCTTCCTGAGTGGCGGCGCTTCGCATATCGACCTCTGGGACCTGAAACCGAACGCGCCGTCCGACTACCGCGGCCCCTTTCAACCGATCGCCACTTCGGCGCCGGGCGTGCAGTTGTGCGAACACTTGCCGCTGCTGGCAAGGCAGGCACAACACCTGGCATTGGTCAACAGCGTGGGCGGCACCGTCAGCACCAACGATCACCATGCCGGTTATTACTACAACTTGACCGGACACCTGCCCGACCCGACGTTTCTTTCGCTCGGCAACAACCGTACGCCGTATGCCGACGATTGGCCGTGTATGGGAGCCGTCGTGGCGGCAAAGCGACCTCCCCACCCGCACCTGCCCAATTTCATCACGCTGCCGCAAAAGGAGGGGGCGCCCGCCTACACGCGTCCGGGCCAGTTCGCGGCCCGCCTGGGTGTCGAATTCGATCCGTTGTATGTCGAGGGGAATAACAAGGAGCCGCTCAAGTTCCAGGTGCCCGCGCTGCGGCTGCAGGAGGGCACGACGGCGGCCCGCCTGAGTCACCGCCATGACCTGCTGCGCGAGTTGGACTCCGCGCGGCGCGAGTTCGATTCCTACGCGCGCAATCGGACCTGGACCGCGCAGCAGCAGCGCGCGCTTTCGCTGTTGCTGTCGTCGAGCACGGCCGAGGCGTTCGACGTGACGCGCGAGCAACCCGGCACGCGGCAGCGTTATGGCGAAACGGTGAACGGCATGAGCTTGCTGGCGGCGCGGCGGCTGGTCGAAGCGGGAGTTCCCTTCATCACGGTGTTCTGGCGCGGCGATCCGGAGAAGCTCGACAAGAAATGCGCCAGTGGTGGAGGCTGGGATACGCACGGCAATAACTTCAACTGCTTGAAGGAAGATCTGCTGCCGGAGTTTGACCGGGCGTTTTCGGCATTGATTGAAGATTTGTCGGACCGGGGCCTGCTGCCGGAGACGCTGCTGCTGGTCACGAGCGAAATGGGGCGCAAGCCGAAAATCGGCGACCCGCGCAGTGGCGGCGTCAGCGGCGCGGGGCGCGATCATTGGACGCATTGCCTGACCGACGTGCTTGCCGGTGGCGGCATCCGCGGTGGACAGACCTATGGCAGCAGCGATCGATTCGCGGAATACCCGGCCCTGCACCCGGTCACTCCCGCCGACGTTACCAAAACCGTGTTTCACGCGATGGGGATTCGGGACCTGGAAGCGTTCGACAGCCAGGGCCGCCCCTACAACCTGCTGGCCGAGGGAAACGCGATCAGCGCGTTGGTTTAGATCGATGAGGACGGCATGCGCGCAATGATCCTTCGCGGGCTTTGGCTGTCGCTGGCCACGATTCTGGCGACGTACGGCCGCGCGCAGGCCGAACCCGGCCGTTCGAACAGGACGTGAAGCCGCTGCTGAAGGTCCGCTGTTATGCCTGCCATGGCGCGCTGAAGCAACAAGCCGGACTGCGGCTCGACACCGCCGCCCTGTTGCTAAGAGGCGGCGATGTTGGCCGACGCGCGATTCATTCGCTGAGCGGGATTTCCCGTCCGCCGACAAAGACTTGCCGGACTTCCAGCGATTTCGAGAGGATCAACAGGTCGGCGCGCTTTCCTTTTTCCAGACTGCCGGTTGCCCGCGCGATGCCGGTGCGTTCCGCGGGAGTCAGGCTGGCCATGCGGACCACGTCCGGAAGCGTTGCGCTGGTCACACGGTGCATCTGCCGCACCATTTGATCCATGCCGACGATCGAGCTGGCGAGACTGTTGTTCGGCGCCCATCCGACCTTGCCGTCGCTGCGGAACCACGGCCCGTCGCTGCTCGGCCCGAAACGGTACTCGCCCGGCGGCATGTCGAGAGCCCGATTGGCGTCGGTGACGAGCAGCAGGCGGCTTGAGCCTTTCATGCGAAAGGCGAATTCGAGCAATTCCGGCGCCAGGTGGCATCCGTCGGCGATCACCTCGGTACTCATGTCGGCATTCGCCAGCACGAATTCGGCCATGCTCGCCTGCATCGGTACGTCGAATCGTTGCCGGATGGAAGGCACAGAGCTCATCGCACACCAGAAGTGATCGACGTGCCGCATGCCAGCCTGAAATGCGTTCTTCATTTCCGACCAACTGGAGTTCGAATGTCCGCAGGTGATCAGGCAACGATGACGACGGGCCGCTTTGTAGAAGTCGATCGCTCCTGGCAGTTCCGCCGCGCAGGTGGCGATCTTGACGATCCCGCTGTCGAAATACGATTGGTATTCGGATTCGCGTGGCGGACGCCGGCCCGCTTTGGAATGGCAGCCGACCTTGTCCTCGGCGAAGTACGGACCGTAAAGATGGACACCAGCGATTCTGGGTCCCGGCGCTTGCGGATCCCGGCGCGCCGCATCACAACTCGCCAGCATGGCGTTGATCTGCTCGGGCGTACCGGTAGTGGTCGTGGGAAAAATCGTTGTTGTGCCATGGCGAGCATGGGCCCGGCAGGCCGTTCGAACCGCCTCGACTGTCCCATCCATGAAGTCGGCACCCGCGCCTCCGTGCACGTGGATGTCGATGAAGCCAGGCGAGACATAACCCCCGCGGGCATCGATGCACTCCGCGCCGCGCGGGATCCGTCGCGTCGCGCGGCCAACGGCTACCAGGCGATTCCCCCGGAACGCGACGACGGCGTCGGGCACCAGCCGATCAGGAAGGATCGCGATTCCGTTTGTGATCACGCGTAACGGAATCTTCGAGGTCACGTGGCGACCTCGCTGACGTTCCGATCCAATCCCTGCAGGACACGGTCTCGAATTTGTTCGGGCGTGCCGCTCGCGGAAATGCGCACCAGCTTGCCCAGTCGCTCGTAAAATTCGACCAGCGATAGCGTTTCCGCCTCAAAGACCTTCATCCGCACGCGAATTGCTTCGGGCTGGTCGTCGGTCCGTTGTACGAGCCGTTCGCCGCAGTAATCGCAGACTCCACTGCGCGTCGGTGGGTTCGCCGCCAGATCAAAAACCGCTCGGCAATCGACGCAGGTCCGCCGGCCGCTCAAGCGCGCTACGATCTCCTCCAGGGGAAGCTCCAGTTCCTCCTGGGGAAGCTCCAGGTAGACCACCGCTTCAATCGCGATGTGCAGTTCCGCCAGAATCTCGTCGAGCGCGATTGCCTGCGTCTGGTTGCGGGGAAATCCATCCAGCACAAAGCCGCCGTGGCAGCGCAGGCAGTTCGCCCGTTCGCGTACCATGGCGATGACCAGTTCCTCGGGAACCAGTTCGCCTCGATTCATCGCCTCGATCGCCGCCCGCATCGCCGGCGACGATGCGCATTGATCCCGGGCCGCGCGGAACAGTTCTCCGGTAGAGAGATGGCAGGCGCGCAGCGATTCGCACAGCAACCGAGCCTGCGTGCCTTTGCCGGCGCCGGGCGCGCCCAGCAGCACCAGTCGACTCGGCCGTTCCCGGGGTGGCGGCACTGGAAAGCAGTCCACTTCCCCGGCCGCGTACCAGCCATCGCGTGATGGATGTCCACTCATGATTGTGTCCCTTCCTTCACTCCGTGCGAATTTCGTGCCAGTAATATAGGCTGAACACGACCGATTGTTCTAGGACGGGTGACCATTCGTTGGCCTTGATCCGTGCGCTCTCGAGCCGGATACCGCCGCGTCGGCCATGGCCAACGCGTAGGCAAGGTCATGTCGCCTCACGAAGTCGCGAACCCACCGAGTTCGCCCGCGGCGTGCGACTTCGGGCGCTCCGCAATCGTGGAGGATCGCAATCGCACGTTGCACAAGTCGTCGTCGCCGAGCACTTGCGCGGTTGGGAAGCGGTCGTTGCGATGCGAGGTTGGCGAAGTTATGATGTCCGGGATGAAGCCTGTTGCTCTTGATTCTCCTTGTTCTCCTCGCGTTTAGGGAAAAACACGGCGAAATTCCTTGCCCGAGGCATGCATGAAATTGTCGGACAAGTTTGCGGTGTTTCTGGTGTTGTGTCTGGTGGCGGCGGCGTTGTACGGCGTCTGGGTCTGGTACCCGCGCGAACAACGAGTTTCCGAGCTGACATTAGCCGATCATCGGCCGGTGGAAGTCCTGGTGGACGGATACGTTTCGTCGGCCGAGTGCCAGTCCTGTCATCCGCGCAATTTCGCCAGTTGGCACGCGTCGTATCACCGCACCATGACCCGCGTTGCTTCACCACAAACGGTGCACGGCGACTTCGCGGCGCCGCCCATGACATTCGACGGACGGTATTACGAACTCCAACGGCGCGGTGACCAGTACTGGACCGTGATGGACGACCCGGATGGCGAGCTCGACCCGGCCGAGCCAATGGCTTCTCGCATCGAGCGACCGATTGCACTGGTGACCGGCTCGCACCATCTGCAGCTGTACTGGTATCCGACGGGACAATCGCGTGTGCTCGGTCTGCTGCCAGTCCACTACTTCAAGGACGACAAGAAGTGGTTGCCAACGAGTGCCACGATGTTGCGGCCGCCCGACGAATTCTCATCCGATACGGGCCGCTGGAATTCGCGATGCATCCAGTGCCATACCACGCATGGCCGTACGCGCCCCGAGGAGGACGGAGCCGATTCGCAGGTGGCGGAATTCGGGATTTCCTGCGAGGCCTGTCATGGCCCGGCAGCTGCGCATGTCACCTACCGCCGCACGACACCAAACGGCGACGCCTCGCGCTCCGAAGATCCGATCGTCAATCCGGCGCTGTTGGCACCGAAAACCGCCTCCCAGATCTGCGGACTCTGCCACAGTTACACCTTGGCGCGAACTCGCGAATCAGAGCAACATGAGATCGAGCACGGTTTTCATTATCGGCCCGGCCAACAACTGACGGATTCCTTGATTCTTGTGAAGCGCGACCTGCCAACGCGCAAGCACCTGCAGTCGATCGGGATCGATCCGGAGGTGCACTTTGATGAACGATTCTGGAGCGACGGAATGGTGCGTGTCGCCGGTCGCGAGTACAACGGTATGGTCGGATCACCGTGCCATTTGCGCGGCGAAATGTCCTGCATGTCGTGCCATGCAATGCACAAGCCCGATGATGATCCTCGCTCGCTCGATGCCTGGGCCGATCACCAGTTGAAGCACGACCGGGACTCCGACCACGCTTGTCTGCAGTGCCACACCGCCGACCAGTACGCCGTACCCGCACATACCCATCATGCTGCTGGTTCCCAAGGCAGTCGCTGTTACAACTGCCATATGCCGAACACCAACTATGGCCTGCTGCGCGCGCTGCGCAGTCATCAGATCGAGAGTCCCAACGTAGCCGTATCGGTTCAGACGGGCCGCCCGAACGGCTGCAACCTGTGCCATCTCGACAAACCGCTGGGCTGGACGGCGCAACTCTTGAAGGACTGGTATGGCCAGCAGCCTCCGAAACTCTCCGACGACGATCAGAAATACTCCGCCGCAGCAGTCTGGGTGCTCACGGGAGACGCAGGTCAACGCGCGATCGTCGGCTGGAACATGGGTTGGCAACCGGCGATCGAGGCCTCGGGAACCGATTGGATGCCACCGTTGCTGTTGCAGTTGATGCAGGATAGTTACGATGTCGTGCGGCACATCGGCTATCGATCGCTGACGCTGCAGCCTGGTTTCGCCGATCTGAATTTTGATTTTGTCGGCCCGCTCGCCGAGCGCAACAAGGTGATCAAAGAGACGCTGAGTTCCTGGCAGGCGGCGGCGCGTTCCCCGCGTGAGACACCGGAAATGGTGTTGCTCGACGCCAGTGGGGGCCGCAGCCAGAAACTCTACGACCGGCTGCTTGTGCGGCGTAACCGCCGCCCGGTGGTACTGCAGGAATAAGTTTCTTTCAAGTTCTTGAATGCCCCCGGCTTGCCCGGAATCGTTATGCTCTCGGCGAATGCCCGCGGAAAATCCACCCAAAATCGCGACGATCTGGTTACAATCCGGATCATGCACTCTAAACAACCAGCCGGTTTGGTTCGCGAGCAGGATTTCGATGTATTCGAAAGGATGTTTCGCGCCGTGGAACTCGTTCAAGAACGACTAAATCGAGCGTTAGCCGTGGCTTTATTCGAGCATCTGCCAACGAGGTCAAGAACCTTGCGGAATGGAGGTTCGATGACGAACGGTTTGCCGCGATCTTCATTGATGCCCAACCGTATGCGGGCGAAATGATGGTTGTGGCCCTTGGAATCACGATCCAGGGGCACAAACGGATTCTTGGCTTGCGCCAGGGCGCAACGGAGAAGGTCCCGCGAATATTGAGGTACGCTATGTCGAGGTGCCAATGGTCGTGCGCCGCCAGCGGCTGGACGAACCCCGTGTCCTTGAGTGATTACGGCAGTCGCACCAGGAAGGGCCGGCGAAACATCCCGCCGAAGTGATGCGGATTGTGGTGCCGTACGACGATCACGTTGCGGCCCGGCTTGAGCTTGCCCGTCAGATCGGCGTCGGCCTCGAAACGGTAGTCGGAAAGCCACCACAGCCCCTTGAACGGTCGATGAACGACCTGTTCACCGTTCACATAGAGCCAGAACTCGTTGAATACACCGGGAAACTTCAATAGCAGTTTTCCCGCCGTCTGTTCCGGGGCAAGTTCGATCTCGGTACGGTACCAGCCGTATCCGGTGTAACTCTGGTAATCCGCGGTCACGATCCCCTGGGCCTGCAGGTAGAGATCGGTACGCACTTCTTCCCAATGTCCGACCTGATTCTTGACGTGGGCCTTCGCATCCCCTTCGACGACCGCTTCGCGCCACCAGCCGAGGTCCGGCGTCTGCTGCAGCCAGCCGTCCTTGAGCCCGTGGTCGTCTGGATCACGACGGTATTGCCAGTGAAGTGGAAGTCGGGCGAGCAGACTGCCTTTGGTCCCGTTGGTGTATGCGGCCAGTTCTTCGTACTGCTGGACCTCACCAGGAAACCATGCGTAGCCGCTCTCGCCGATCGCCTTGTAGGTCGTGAAGTTGCTGTTCATCGCCGTCAGCTGCTCCCGAGCGGCCAGGGCCAATCTGCCGTGATGAACTGCGTTCGGAAAGTTGACCTCGGCTGCCGCGGCTGGCCGGGTACTTTCGGACTTCCAGAGCCGGACCGTACGCCAGATTCAATTCACCGACCTTCAGCGAGCGATGCCGCGGAATGCACTCGCCAAACTCCGAAGGCAGGTACCAGCGGCAGCCCCAAAGTTGCAGCAGTTGCGACACGGCAAAATAGTGAGAATCGTCGTTGCTGCCGGCGATGTAGAGTCGATTGCCATCGCGTTTCAGGACGACGGCATCGGCGCGCAGCACCGGGTTCTTTTTCGCCGCCTGCGCCAACTCCCCGGCCAGTTCCGGCCGCGCCTGCATCGCGATCTGACCAACGACCAGTGCCGGCTGATCCGCGGGCGAAAGCTGATCGCGCCGTTCCACGCGGGCATCCGTCATGCGCTGGATGTAGCCGCCCAGGAAATGCGGATTCCCCATCCATTTCAAACAACGTGGTCGATGGGGCAAATTCCCAAGATTCCAGAAGATTCCAGACACCCATCTTCTTTTGCAAAATTCCACAAAATTCCAGACACTCAGAATTTTTTTGGGAATTCTGCGACGGATCCCGTCGGTTTTTCCCACGCGATACGTTTTATAGATTGGGGACGAGTATTGCGTACGGGAGCCGCGAAGCTGCCCCGATTTGAGCCAGGATCGGGGTCCGGTGAATGCGGCGGCACGGCGCTAGGTTCGACATAGTTCCCGGATCGGTTCGCCCGGGCCGAGCATGATCGGAATGGGGCGTCCGGAATGATCCGGAAAAGACAGGTGTTCGTAGTCGACGCCCAGGTGGCGATAGAGGGTGGCCAGAAAATCACCGCAGCCAACGATTCGATCGACAGGATCCTCGCCACGTGCATCGGTGCGCCCGACAGCATGGCCTGTCGTCGTTCCGCCGCCAGCGAAAAGTACCGAGGTCGAACGGGGCCAATGGTCCCGGCCCGGTTGTGTGACGCCGGCCGGCGCGCTGCCAATCCGTTCCCCTGTGCTGGCCTGGTAGTTGATCCGCGGCGTGCGGCCAAATTCACCCGTCACGACCACCATCACGCGCTGGTCGAGACCGCGACGGTAGATATCTTCGATCAATGCCGCGACCGCCCGATCCATGAACTGCAGTCGATACCGCATCGCTTCGAAGCAATTTGCATTCACGGCATGGTCATCCCAATTGCCGACCCCACCGCACAAATCACCCGAGAGCTGCGCGGTGACAAGGTCGATACCCGACTCGACCAAACGCCGCGCCAGCAGCAACTGTTGCCCCCAGCGATTCCGACCGTAGAGTTCGCGGGTTGCGTCGTCCTCCTGACGCAGGTCGAAAGCCTGGGTCGCCTGCGGGCCGGTGATCACGCTGAACGCCTGTTGTTCGAACGTATCCAGCGCGTCCATGCGTTGCAGGTAGTCGACGCGCGCCTTGAGCTGGTCGAGTTGCTTGCGGAGCCCGATCCGACGGTCGAGTGCCTCGCGGTGACCTGCGTTGCCGGCGCCGATATTCGGGACGGTGAAATTCTCTGCGTTGGGATCCCCATGCACGGCGAACGGTTCGTAGGCGTTGCCCAGATACGCCGCCCCGGCGTAATTGACCGGAGCCACACCGACATAGTTCGGAATCGGTCTCTGATGGTCGTAGCGCAGCCGGTGCGTGATCGCGAACAGATCGGGATAGAGCGGCGACTGCCTCAGAACCCGCTCTGGAAATCCGGTCAGCAGCTGGTGGGTGCCTTGCTGGTGGCAAAATCCGGTATGGACGAGCGATCGCAGGATCGTGAACCGGTCAGCAACTTCAGCATGTCGGGGCAGAAGCTCACATAGCTGCACTCCAGCCGCTCGCGTGGAAATCGAGCCAAACGGACCGCTGAATTCCGAACCGGCCAACGGTTTAGGATCGTAGGTTTCCAGATGACTATGCCCACCTGGCAACCAGACCAAAATCAAAGCGGTGTTGGCGCGCGGGACGGAAGTCGGCGCTGCCATGGCACGGCATTGCATCAACGCCGGCAACGAAAGAGCGTTGACGCCGCCCAACCCCAGCCTCAGCAGCTCGCGCCGCGAGATCGCGGCGGGTGCCGTCGTCGGCCGTCCGGGTTCTCGACAGGTCGTCATCGGGAGGGACATTCGCTGGCAGGGAGTCGGAGGCGTAACGGTCCGGACTTGGGCGTGGTTACGCCCCGAAATCTTCTTTGAGTCCGAACCGACTGTATCGGATATTGCGCGGGTTCATCGTATGTCCCCAGCTGATGTCGGAGACCTGCAGCTCAAATGCGGCGGCAATCGCGGCACGGTCTTGCGGGCTGGGAGTCCAACGTCCTTCGGCGATCGCCAGGAAACGATTCAATGGCAAGCGGGCTCGTTCCGCGATCACCGCCGGATCGATGCCGGTCAGTTCCAGCAAATGCTCAACGGTCTTCATAAGGCTGTTCAACCCTGGCACTCAGTTCTCGTTCGATGGTAGCGACCGGATCCACAGGCTGTCCAGGGTGTTACTGGGCGGATGAGCGGCTGCCGTTTGGCGATCCACCGAGCGGATGGTCGGTGGGGAGGGGCCGTGCGGCGCAAAGGAATCCGCGTCCAAACAGGTACTGTTTCAGTTCCCGATAGGCGTTGAAGCTGTCGGGATAAACCCAGACCGTCACCGTGGTTCGGTCGGGGTTGAGGTGTTGCAGGCTCGCGTTGAATTCGGAGCCGGGTTGCAGGGCCTCCCGCATCGGTTCGCCGATTTCCTCACTGACCGGAATCATCACGAAGTGGTCAAACAACACGCGTTGTTCGCGCACGGTCGCTCCGCGTACGTTGGCGGTTTCGGTCGAGAGTCTCAGCGTATACTTCATCCAGAAGCCGCTAACCGGCCCCAGAGTTTCGGTGATGGTGGCGCTGTCCCGGAGTCGGGGGGCCTTACGCGGCGCGTCGGCCTTGAGCTTCTCGACCAGCTCGTCCCACGGCACCTGGACGATGCGTCCTTGATTGAGCCGGAAGTGGATTTCCTTTCCGAAGACGGTCTTGGCCATCGGGGTTGGCAGGTGATCGATGATGCCTGCGGGCGTCTGCGACCGCCGGGCTGACTCGCGAGCGACGGACAAGTCGCGAAGCTCCGCGGCGGCGGAGTCGAGCTGCCGCGCGAGGTCGAAGTGCGATTTTTCTTCGTCGTTCAGCTGCTCCCGTTGTTGTTCGATGACTTTGCGAGCGACGCTGAGACTGGCAAGCAGCTTTTCCCGCTCCGTCTGGCGGTAAGCGATTTCGATCTTGTCGCGTTGCAGACGCATGTCGGTTTGCGCGATATCGGCCACCAGCGCGGCGGCGGTGGATTGGAGTTCGCTGAGGTCCGCGACTTGGGGTTGGCCCGCCGCCGTCGACCCGGTGTCATCGGTATCGGCAGCAGAATTCGCCGTTGTGACGCCCGCTTCGACGATCGCCTTCTTGGTCGCGACGCCAACGACGATAATCAAGATGATCATGATGCCGACGAGGTTGGCGACGACGTCCAGGAACGAATCGTGGCCCGGGGCTTCGGCTTGCTGAATATGTCGACGACTCATGGCTCAATTCTTTCGTTCGACGTCCAAGCCGCTGCCGCTCATCAGCGTCCGGAACTCCTCGAAGCGCGCATCGGCGCCCGGAGCGACCTCTACGCGGAGCACAGGTTTCCAATATCCGTTCGCGACCGCCAGGCCCCACGTTTCGGTATAGTTCCAGACGGCGGTCACCAACGGTTCGATCTGAGCCCGCATCGGCGCATCGTGCAGGCTGATCGTGGTCGACTTCTGGCGTTCGCCACGTTCCGGAACCAGGACGATACGATCCTGGAAGAGGCGCACACGGATGGGGCGCGTGATGCCTGTCGAGTTGATGCTTTTGGGTGGCAGAGCCCAGTCGGTGCCTTTGGATTGCGCGACGCTGTAGACCGAGTTGCCGAACGACGAGCCGGTTCCTCCGGCGGAGGTGGAAGCAGCGGCCGCGGAATGGCCGGTTCCTTCGGCGTCGGCCGAGCCTTGCGCGGAACTCCCCGTCGCGCGTCGCGCGGCGGAATTCGCTTGAAGTCCGGCCTTCGTCTTCGCGCGGCGATCGTTGGGGTTCGAGCTGCCTTCGGCGGCGTCCCCCTGACCGCGGTCGGGGTCGGCGTCGGGTTTGCCGCCACTGCCGCCGCTACTTCCGTTGCCGCCGCCGGCTGCGGTGCGTGGCCGGGCCGCATCGATTCCAGCAGCGGCGGACGCGCGGTCCTGGACAGGATTTCCCGGCGACCCGTTGCCGATCCCGCGTTGGCCGTTACCGCGTGCAGCGACGGAGGCTGAGGCTGCGCTCCCCGGCGAGGCTCCGCCGACTCGCGCTCCGCCGTTTGCGCCGCCTTGGGTCACAAAACCGCCGCCCGGCGACGCCACCATCCCCGCCGACTCGCCCTTGAATCGGCTGGGCATCGCCGCCGCCAGCAACGACTGGCGATCTCGGGCGTCGCGCAGGGTCTTGATCAGGATCTTCTCAAGTTCGGTGTCGGCCGGAGGGAATTGGAGTGGCGTTTCGTCGTCGATCAACTCGTAACCAAATTCGTTTTCCCAGGACTTCATCGCATTCCGTGCCTGCTCGTACGCGTAAATTCCCGACGGACGCACAATCAGCAGCGGGTACGGTTCCCCTTCCTCACTAGTCCCATCGCGCGACAGTAAATACTCGCGGACCGCCCGCAGGCAGGCGTCCAACGGATTGCCGGGCCCCATCGGGCCGGCGAAGTCGGGTTCCTGCAACAGAATATTTTCGGGATGCAGCATGATCCCTTCGAGTGCGCACTCGATGTAAATCGGCCGACGGCGCGTGCCGTTGGGGCCGACATACGGAATGACGGCGAACGACTTCCGCTTGCCTTTGGCGTCGCGGCGGGCTTGTTCGAGTTCCTCTCGCGTCAGCCGGATCTTGCCTTCGATCTCCTGGATGCGTTGTTTCAATTCGTCGTCGGTCTCCCGAGTCTCCGATTGGTTCGCGATCAGTTCGCGCCGCTGGGCGTTGAGTCGTTCCCCTTCGCGCTCGAGGTCGCGCAGGTGTTGTTCGAGGTGTCCGAGCGCTAATCGTGCCTCGGCGGATTGTCGGGCCTGCACGGCGCGCAATTCCTCCAGCTTGCTCACGGCCTGCTGCAGCTGCTCCCTTTGCGCGCGTGCTTCGAGCTCCTCGGGATCTTCGTTGGTTCCGGAATCCCATACGGCCGGCGACGACACCATCGCGGCGTGCACGCGCGCCTGATGCAGAATCATCACCAGCAGCACGATCAGCGATCCCATCGTGCAGATCAGCACGGCCAGGAATGGAAACAAGGCCATGCCCGTCTGGCTCCGGCGAAAAGTCGGGCGCCTCATGCAGCCTTACCCTGTTGCTTATCCCGTTGCAGCGAAATAGCCGGCACGGAATCGGTCTTGCCCAGTCGCGTATTCAGCAAGTGGATCGCCGCCGCGAGGCTCATCACCGTGTCCTCGAAATTCTTCGATCCTGCCAGCGCCGCGAGATTCGAATTCAACGCCTGTTCCAGTTGAATCACGTCGCGACTCGCCTGCAGTATCTCCGTCACCGTCTCGCCCTGCCGCGCCAACTCCGTCTGTTGATTGACGAGCAGTTGCGCGTGGACATTAAGGCCGTCGACCACCGTCTGCCACTCCTGGCGAATCTGTCCCGCAATGCCGCGCTGCGATTCGACCAGGCAATGCGCATGACTGTCGAGCGACTGTTCGAGCGAACTGGTAAAAGTGGTTCGCAGGCGATCGCCCGTCGATTCGAGCGAACCTCGCCATTGCTCCTGAGCGGCGCTGATCGACTGGCTCCAAAGCTGCGTCTGACGCTCGACCAGCGATTCGGTCGCCCGCAATACCGCCTGAACCATCCGTTCGATCACCGCGACCTGCGGGTCGGCAACCGCGGGTGCGTCGGGGAAGCGTCCGATCAACGCTTCGTTGACGAGTGTGTCCACGTCGGAGAGAAGTTGTATTTCCACGCGTTCAATCAAGAACTGGATGAACATCAAGATCATCGACAACGTCAGCGCCAAGGCCGTCGTATCGAATGCCACGTAAAGACCGCCTAGTAATCCCTGGATTGCCGTCTCGGGAGACGACGCCAGCGCTCCAGCGTTCTCGCTCAAGTCGCCCAACGCCTCGGTGATGCCCATGACGGTGCCGAGGAATCCCAGCATCGGCGTGGCCCAGACGACAATCCGCACCAGCGAATAACTGTCCTGTTGCCGGCCGGTTTCGATATCGGACAGATACTTGAGTTCATCGTTCAGTCCCGATGCCGAACTGTTGCGCTCGACATGCTCGAGCGCCTCCCGATAGCGGCGACCGATCAACGATTCGCGGAGTCTCGCCGGCAAGGAGTCGATGCGATCGAGCAGCTCGGTCGCCAGCGCAATCGAGTCGCCACCGCTTGCGGTCGCTGGAACCTGGGGAATGGCCGCGGAGTACAGCGTGCGGTGTTCCCCCAGTACGCTCAGTCCCTTGAGCAGCAGCGCCGCCAGCCCAATGAAGAACAAGCCCGTCTCGCAGAACGTGACCGGGTGGGAGGCGAAATACCGATGCATGATCGGCAAATTCAAGGGACCGCGATAAATCAACACGAAAAACAGGCTGGTGGCCGCCAGACCCAACAACACCGGCCAGCCCACCGCCTGAAGTCTTGACAGGATTGAAGGCCGTTCGTGCGCATGCGGTCGTTCAGTTTCGTGCGCCACTTGGAGCATCCTTTCTCAAGCGGAAATCTTCGTCTGCCGCTAAAATCGTCCTGACCGTCAAACTTCATTCAGTTTTTGTGGCTTCATTTTCTCCCGTCGCACGATCGGTTCGATCGGCAAAGTTTGCCAAAGTCGTCTGGCAGACTCTGCCGATACTGATTCTCGTCGCGAATGCTGGCAGTCAATATCAAATTGACAGCACAATCAGTATTCCCAGGGGGGACGTCGGTCCAGTGCGTTCTAGCGATCGCACTGGACTTTTTTGTTGCCCCATTTGCCGTTAGCCCCTCGGCGAGTAGCTCGCAAAGCAGTTCGGCGTTTCCCACAAATGGGCTTCGATAATAGGGAAGCCGGCCGTTCGCGTGAAGTCGAAAATCAGCTTCGCGATCGTCTCCGCGGTGGGGTTTTGATCGATGAGAAAAAGCGGCTCCCCTAGCGCCCGCAGCATCGGCACGACCGGGTCGTCCCGATGCAGGATCATGCGGTGATCCAGGTTCTCGTCAATCCAGTGGCTTACCACACGCTTGATCTCGGAAAAATCGAGCACCATTCCGCGCGCGTCAAGCTCCTCGGACTCGATCACAATGACAGCACGCCCATTATGACCATGAAGAAACCGGCATTTCCCATCATAATTCAGCAGGCGGTGGCCGTAACAGAAGTCGATCTGACGGGTAACTCGAAACATTAATTGGACTCCACAATGGAGGCATACTCCGTCGGATCGACCATGCCAGCATCGCGAAACGCCGACTGCCGTTCCCAACACTTGTTGCACCTGCCGCAGTGCAGATCCGATTGCGGGTCGATGCACGAAAAGGTCCATTGAAGCGGCAGTCGACAGCCTAATCGCATTACTTCCTGTTTATGCATTTTGGCGAACGGCCGGTTCAGGCGGATCGTCGAATTCGACGTGCAGTTAAGGGCCACTAGCAGGTGATCGAAAAAACGCTGGCTGGCGTCCGGAAACGGGTTGGAACCGAGCGGTGCCAACGCCAGTTCGGGAATCCCCCGGATCTGGCACCAGACCGCCGCTTTGAGTAGCAACAGCAAGTTTCGACCCGGGAGGTAGACCGCTTCGTCGGGGGTAGTTGCGTCAGGAACGTATCCGCTGAGGCTCCAGTGCTCGCCATAGACATCCGCCATAGGGCACTCGAATGTAACCAGGGCATCCAAGCGGGGTTGGGCAATCGCGTCCAGGAACCTCCGCAGGTAGGTCTGCTCCTGGACTTCCCAGCGCAGTCCGCACCGGACGTAGATCGGTTGCACATGGACTTCGCGGGCCAGCAGGTCACCGAGCAGAATCGCACTATCGAGGCCTCCGCTGATCAACAGTCCTGTGGATGCGGGCACGTACGACTCCCAAAGGCGGAATAGGGGCAGGTCAGCATCGAATGGTGTTGCATTGTAATGGCGGAAAGTCATCTTGTCGTGGCTGGGGCAGGACGCCCAAGCCACCAAAACAGGGGGTCAGGCACAGGGCCCGGTCGAATTCCGACCTTGCTTTCAGCGCCGCGGGCCAAGTAAACTCCCCGGCCATTTTGATTTACGCAGAGTCTTGAATTGGAATTCCTGGCTTTTAGAATAGAAACAGCCAGTCGTTCCGTAGCATGTCGGGAAAGGAAGCCTATGCGCGTTACGGTGAGTCTGCTGGTGGTTGGCGTGGTGCTGATGTTCGCTTCCGCGGGCAGCGCGGTACCACGCGGTGATGTGAACGTCGAACGGGGACTAAGTGGAGGAATCCGGTCCGCGGCGACGGCCGAAATGATGACGTTGGTCTCCGACCTGGCGGACGGGTCGCAGCAGCTGGTCGTGATCGACAGCCGCGGCAGATCGATGTGTGTTTACCAGATATCGCGGGGACAGATCGCACTGAAGAGTGCGCGCAACATGGCCGCGGATTTTGCTTTGGATGAATTTAACAACGGTGGCGGCCCGACTCCGCAGGAGATCCGGCTGCTCTCGGAAAAAAACCGGTAGGAAGGTCTGATCATGGCTGGCAAACTGATTGAAATCGCCGAAGCGGCAAAGCTGTTGGGTGTTACCACGGACGAGCTTACCGAGATGCGGCAACGGGGCGAGATCCATGGCTATCGGGATGGCGCCAGCTGGAAATTCAAGCCGGAGGAAATCGACCGCGTGAAGTCCGAAAGGGCCGACGGCGACGGTTCCGACAGTTCGGAATACGATCAGGCGTTCAACGACCTGATGCCGAAGGGTGGCGGTGACGAAGAATCGGCCAGCGAGATGGATTCGGTTTCGATTCTGGTCTCCGAGGAATCGCTGGGGAAATCGCCCGAGACGTCTTCGAGTACGATCATCGGCAAGAAGAATCCGGAAAGCGACTCTCCCTCCGAGAGTGACATCGTGATGCGGGGCGAAGGTGGAAGCGGCGGTTCTCCGAACGATATGTCGGACGTTCTTTCCGGCCAGGAAATGGAATTGAAGAAGCCGGGCAGCGGGACTGGCGACATGGAAGTCGAATCGTCGGGAGACGGCCTGGATCTGGATTCGCAGGAGCTTGACCTGCAGGACTCGGAGTCGGCGTTGAGCCTGGACGACAGCGATGAGTTGGTGTTGGGCGGCAGTGGCAGCAAGGGCAGTGGAAAGGGCAGCGATGTGTCGCTCGATCCAGCCGGCAGCGGCATCAATCTCACAAATCCTTCCGATAGTGGCCTGTCGCTTTCGGAAGAGCCTCTGCAGTTGGCCGGTTCCAGCGTCGAATCGCTCGAACTACCCGAAGACGACGATGTGATCTCGCAATTTGACAGTCTTTCCGACTCCGACCAGGGAACGCAGCTGAAAGCCGACGATGAGTTTCTGCTTTCGGCGATGGAGGATCTTGGTTCGGATGAATCGTCCGACAGCGGGTCGCAGGTGATTGCGCTGGAGGATTCCGAGGCGTTTGACGAGAACGCGGCGACGGCGTTGGCACCTCAGATGCCGCAAGCGCAACCCGGTCCGATGTTGGCTCAGGAGCAGCCGGACCTGATGGGTGGCGCTCTGGCGGGAATGGCACCGGGCATGGCGGGAGTGACGGCGACGTTGAACGTACCGTCGCCTTACGCGGCCATGCCCAGCGTGGAAGCGCCGTATCGCTTTTGGGAAGTGGGGCTGTTGATGTTGCCGATGCTGTCGTTGCTGTTGGCTGGCGCGCTGATGTTCGACGTGTTGCGCAACATGTGGGCTTTCGATCAGCCACACGGAATGAGCACGGCGATCATGGACAGTGTGATATCGATTTTCTTCCGCAACTGATCGGGCGGCGGCTTGCGCCGCATCGCTTTCGCCGTGATTCGAAAGGAGTCGAATCGTGAGGAATCGGGATTTTCCGCGGACGGGATACACATGCCTTCTCGGGATGGTCGTATTGGGCTGTGTGCAGGGGTGCGGTCTGTGGCAGCCGTCGGCGTTATCCAAATGCCAGGCGGAGAAAAAACAGGTTCTGAATCGGCTGCTGGCACAGCAGCGGGAGCTTGATGAATTGCAGGGGCAGCGGCAGCTGTTGACGCAGCGGGTCGCGGAAGCCGAGCGGCAATTAGCGCAGGTTCACGATCAAGCGCCCGACCGGCTGGCGGAGGGTCGTCGTGGCGGCGGCAATTCGACCGGCAGCTCTACCGGAAATACGGCAGGCGATTCAAAAGGGATTCGCGAGACGGGAACGGGCGCTCGATTCCAGCGGGATGCTGCAGTACCGAACGAATGGACGTCCCGCCAGCGCCGCGAGTGAATTGCGCCGCGAACTCCAAGCCGACTGAACACAGCACCGCAATGGTACTCGACGTTTTCGGCCGTCAAATTGCAAGTCGCGGGCTCCCCGGCCGGCGGCGCTTCCATTCGGGACCTGTACGTTTCTAAGGGTTGCGCGCTATAATTCTCCAGGAGACGGTTGCCAAACAGGAAGTGCGCCGTCGCCCCTGCGGGAAAAACCCCGCCTTGCGATTGATCCTACCTCGTTGCCCGCACGGGTTTCACAGGCATCCGATGTGGTTTGCGCACAAATTTCCAGCGGTTTCGCTCTGTTTACTCATCCTGGCTTTCGTGGTCGCCGGTTGTTCACAGGGCGAGCGTGACAGCATTCAACATTACGAGGTCGCACGCTTCGAACCCGAAATGCCGCCACCCGCACCCGCAGTGGAATCGCGTCTGCTGGGCGGGATGATTGTCCGTGGCGCCGCCGCCTGGTTTTTCAAACTGAATGGGCCGTTGCCGGCGGTCTATCCCCTGGCGGCGCCGTTCCGCCAGTTTCTCAAATCGGTCGATTTTGACAGCGATCAGCGTCCGATCTGGACTTTGCCCGACGGCTGGCGCGAAGTGCCGTCGTCCAGTCCATTGCGGTACAAAACACTGCTCGCCCCGGGCCCCGGGAAGGGCGTCGAATTGACCGTCAGCGAATTGCCGATTCCGGGCGAGTCGGACGAATTCCTGCTCAGCAATCTCAATCGCTGGCGAGGCCAGGTCGGATTGGGCGCCTTGGACGCGGCTCAGTTCCCCAACGGTGTGGAACGGGAGAGTTGCCCCGGGGGGACGATGATCGTCGTGGACCTCCAGGGAAAGATGGCGTCGGCAGCCGGGCCGGGGAGGGCCGGAATGGGTGGCGCCGCCGGCACTGCGGGCAGTGGCCTGCCCGGTGCGGCCCGTTCGGGAGCGGCGCCGCGCAAGGGCCGGCTGCCATTCCGCTTCGCAGCTCCGGAAGGCTGGGAACCGGGCGGCGGGACGTCGATGAGTGTCGCCGCCTACCAGCGGATCGATGGCGACAAGAAAGCGACGATCACCGTCACGCCTGCCGGCGGCGACGTCGTCGACAACTATAACCGCTGGCGCGGGCAGGTGCAGTTGCCGGAAGCCGGCAGGGAAGAGCTGAAAGCCGCGAGCCGGTTGTTCACAATTCAAGGGCGACAGGTGGTGGTGATCGACATCGTCAACGAGCAGGGAACGCCGCCACAGGCGATTCTTGCGGCGATCGTACCGACGGAAGGCCAAACCTGGTTCATCAAGTTGATGGGCGACGCGTCCCTGGCGATCGCGGAAAAATCCAATTTCGATCAAATGGTGAATTCCATCCAGTTCGAGGACTGAATCCATGGCAATCGGAAGCCTGCCCGCCGACAAACTGATGACGGAAGGTACCGAACAGCGCGCCGAGCAGCGCGACACCTTAAGTGGTACCTGGCTGGAAGCGCTGGTCCCGGTCGCGTCGTTGAAGTTGACAGTCGTCCTGTTGGCGCTCTCGCTGCTGCTCGTGCTTTTCGGAACGCTGGCTCAGGATCGCGCCGGGATCTGGCGCGTCGTCGGCCAGTACTTTCATTCCGCTTTTGTCCGAGTGCCCTACCAGGTATTTTTTCCGACGGCCTGGTTCCCCGATCGGCAGAATGTCGCGGGATCGTTCTGGTTTCCCGGCGGTGCTACGATCGGAACGTTGATGATGTTGAATCTGCTGACGGCGCATCTGCTGCGATTCAAGACGCAGGTTCGCGACTGGCGTTTCGGGGCGGGTTGGGGCTTGATCGCGCTAGGGGTGCTCACCGCGACCTGGGTGATTGTGCGCGGCCATAATGGCGCGGGGCTGCAGGCGGAACCGCCGATGTCCTGGGATACGCTGTGGCGCGTCGCGGTCGGCATCGCCTGCCTTACGACGGCGGGGCTGGCAGTCGCCGGCCAGTCGTTGCGGTCTCGAAATCAATATGTCGGATCGATCGTTGCCTGGGGCCTTTCTGGACTGCTTGCGGCCGGACTGTTGCTGATGTGGTTCAAGGGCTGGCGCGTCGATTCGGCCGGAATGCGAATCCTCTGGCAACTGTTGCAGGGTGAACTGGCCGCCGTGGTCTTGCTGGGCGGTTGCCTGCTGCTGTTCAAGAAGCGGGCCGGGATTGTGCTGCTGCATGCCGGTATCGGCCTGCTGATGTTCGGTCAGTACTATGTGGCTCGGTACGACACGGAAGAGCAGCTTTCGGTGTCCGAAGGCGAATCGTCGAACTACGCCCAGGATATTCGTTGCGTGGAATTGGCAGTCGCCGAGCGCCAGGGCGATACCGATCGGGTTGTGGCAATCCCCTTGAACCGCGCCGGCCATCCGACGCGCTACCTGCAGGACCGCGTGATCCGTGACGAGCAACTCCCGTTTGACATCAAGATCGTCGACTACTTCGAACATTCGTCGCTGCACACGGCGGACGGATCGTTGAAGAATCCAGCGTCGACCGGCAATGGAACACGCGTAGTCGCCGTGGCGGAAGCGCCGTCGGCCGGTGCGAGCAGCGACAGCAAAGTCGACGACGCGTCGGTCTACGTGCAGCTGGTGCACCGCAAATCGGGCGAGAATCTCGGAACTTATCTGTTGTCGCAGGCGTTTTTCCGCGGCGAGTCGGGGATCATCGATCTTCAGGAACGCGTCACGGTCGATGAACGCAACTACGAAATGACGCTGCGGTTTGAACGCAATTACAAGCCGTATACGATTCGGCTCGTCGACGTCAAGAAAGAAGATTACGTTGGCACATCGACGCCGCGCAATTACGCTTCGGTGATCGATCTGCGCGACGAGTCCCGTGACGTCGATCGTTCCAAGATCACGATCTCCATGAACAATCCTCTGCGGTATGCCAACGAGACGTTTTACCAGAGTGGCTACAACGTGTTCCGGGGCCGCGAATACACCACGCTGCAGATCGTGCGCAACTCAGGCTGGATGATACCGTATGTGGCCTGCATGATCGTCGCCACGGGAATGCTGGCCCATTTCGGCCAGGTACTGACTCGCTTCCTCGGCCGCGTCACAGCGACGTCGGCGACGGGTGCGAACGCTCGAATTGCGGTTGCGGAAGTGGTGGCGGCGACCGCCACGCCGTCCGCAGCGGGTCGCGGCGCGGCGGGAAGGCCCGGTGGCACGCGGAGCGATCGCAAGTCCCCGGAAAAAATGCCTGCCAACGGGGTCTCTAGCGGCCCGAGTCGCCATGGGGCGCCGCCCGGAACTCCGTCCCGCAGCCTCTGGATGACGCTCGGATTGCCCCTCTGTGTACTGGCAATCGTGGCCACCTATGTCGCGCGGATTTCCCGCGAAACCAAGTACGGTCCAAAAGAGATGAACCTGACCGCGTTCGGTCGCCTGCCGGTCGCCGACCATGGTCGCGTCAAGCCGCTGGATACGCTCGCCCGCAATTCACTGCGGGTCATTTCCAACGCCGAGACGGTGAAGGACGCGGACGGCAACAGGCAACCCGCGATTCGCTGGCTGCTGGATGTGATCTCGGAAAAAAAGGAGGCCGACGATTACCAGATCGTGCGGATCGACAATCCCGAGGTCCTCAGTCTTCTGGAATTGAAACCGCGTCCCGGATTCCTGCGATACTCGGTGAACGAAATTCGACCGAACATCGAGAAGCTCGAAGCGGAATTGGAGCGGGCGCGCCGACTGAAACCACAGCAGCGTGGCATTTTCGAAAAGAAGCTGGCCGAACTGGAAAGCCGGTTGCAGACCTACATGATGCTGGTCGCCTCATTCCAGGCGTTGCCGTTCCCGAAATACCCGACCCGCGAGGAACTCGAGCGCGACCCCGATAAGTACGACGAAGAGATGCGGGAGCTGTTGTTCCTGTTCCGGCGCGTTGACGAAGTCGACGCCAGCATGAGCCGTTTTAACCCGCCTCCGCCGCGCGCCATTCCGGATCACAAGGGCGAACAGCCCTGGGTCACATTCGCCTCGGCGGCGAATCACGCCATGCGCGACCGGATCGCTCGCGAGTACGGGAAAGCGGACGCCGCCGAATCCCATCCGGAAGTCGAAGCGTTCGACGCGATTCTGGCAGCGTACCGCAAAGGCGATGCATTCAATTTCAATCGCGAAGTGGAACTCTACGCCGCCAACCTGGCACGCGATCCGCCCGCCGAATCGCCGCGGCGGGGCACCGCCTACGAGGCGTTCGTCAACGCGATGGCGCCCTTCTACCACGCCAACGCCCTGTACATCGTTTCGTTTGTGATTACGCTCGCCGGTTGGCTGGCAGCCGTGTTCGGAAAGCTGCGCCTGTTCCGCGATATCGCGTTCTGGATGATGATCGGCACGTTCCTGTTGCACACGCTGGCGATCTGGCAGCGGATGGAGATCTCCGGGCGTCCGCCGGTCACCAATCTCTACTCGTCGGCCGTTTTCATCGGCTGGGCGATCGTCGGCCTGGCCTTGGTCATGGAGTCGATTACGAAGGTGGGGGTCGGAAACGGCGTGGGCGCGATCGCCGGGTCCGCAACGTTGTTTATCGGTCATTTCCTCAGCAACGACGGCGATACCGTGGCCGTGATGCAGGCGGTGCTCGACACCCAGTTCTGGCTGGCAACGCATGTCGTCGTGATCAGCCTGGGATACTCGGCCACTTTGGCGGCCGGACTGCTGGGAATCCTGTATGTCGCGATCTGGTTGCTCGACGTGATCCTGGCGGCATGCGGTTCCACCTGGACGATCCTGGGCCACACCGTGCGCCAGGCGTTTGCCGATCCGTCGTCCAAGGTGACCGGCCGCGAAACAACGATTGGCAAGGCTCTGGTTTCGATGATTTATGGAATCATCTGCTTCGCCACGCTGGCGTCGTTTGTCGGCACGGTGTTGGGCGGATTGTGGGCCGACGATTCCTGGGGCCGGTTCTGGGGTTGGGATCCCAAGGAAAACGGCGCGCTGATTATCGTGATCTGGAATGCGATTGTGCTACACGCGCGATGGGACGGCATGGTGCGGGAACGGGGCGTCGCCGTTCTGGCGCTGGGAGGCAATATCGTGACAGCCTGGTCCTGGTTCGGTGTGAATGAACTGGGGATTGGACTGCACGCCTACGGTTTCACCGAGGGCCGCCTGCGTTACCTGGCGATGTTCGTGATCTCGCAATTGGCATTGATCGGCCTGGGCGGTTTGCTTCGCATCGCGACGTTGCTGCTGGCCTCCATGCGTAGCCCGGCCAAGCCTGCATAGCCTGGCTGAGCACCGTGGTGGAGGTGCCGTCATTCGCCGATGGTTTCGCGTTTTTGACTTGCTGCAGTTCAAGTCCCGCTTCTGACAGCAGGCGTTCGGCCTCAAGCACTTCGGAAGGCCTTGCGTCGCCCACGTCCGAACTTCTCTTGGCGAACTCGACTTGCTTTTGACGCAAGGCGACGACGCGGTCCAGCAACTCTTCGACCTTTCGCGTTTCGTTGCGTGCGGCACGGGCATGCCGCTGGGCCTGGACAAAAGCGACCTCCGCGGCGAGGCCCGCCGCCGCCTGCAGTCCAATACGCAGGATCTCGGCAGTCTTGAGCGGACCACTTTGATCCAGGCGTTCCTGCAAGTTTTTGCCGGAGACATACTGCATCACCAGATACGGCAAACCGGCCTCTTCCGCGACCGCATGGATCGTGACCACGTGCTCGTGGCAAACCGCGGCCACGGAATGCCCCTCGCGGACGAATCGCTGACGCGCCAGCGGGAAACTCGCGAGCTGCGGCGACATCACCTTCAGCGCGACGACGCGGTGGAGTTTGGTATCAAAGGCCCGCAATACGATTCCCATCGCACCGCGTCCGATTTCCGCGTGGACTTCGCAATCCCCCAGCCGGCCAAGATGTCCGGGTTCGGTGGGCGGCGAAAGAAATCCGGGAGGCAGATCGGGGCTGACTTGCGCAGCGGGGGGGCTCGCCCGAACCGAGCGATTCGAGAAATTTACACTGAACTCTCAAGGCGCGCGCATTCCGCCGACGGAATTGTGTCCGCCGTAGGGGATGTTTGCGGCGGATCACCGCATCCTCCGCGGTAAAAGGAGAACATTGCTACTAGCAGCGTTTCTTCCGAAACGCTGGCCTGCGATGTACAATGGGCCACGTGAACCCCGAAGAGCGACAAAAACGAATTGACGAAGCACGCGACTACGAGGATTCGTGGCTCAAGTGGTGTCAACTTACGCCTCAACAGCGATGAGAAGAATCGAAGAAGAACTGGCAATTCTATAACAATTGGGACTTGGTGGACTGCTCGGCGCCGCAAGTCGTCGGCGGGTACTTGATCGATAAATCGAGGAAGCCGCTGTTCGACCTCACGAAATCGAAGTCCTTGTGGGAGCGCCGAATCGCTATCGTCTCAACGCAGCATTTCATTCGACACGACGACTTCGCCGACACGTTGGCGATCAGCGAGCGGCTCCTGACGGACAAGGAAGATTTGATCCACAAGGCGACTGGGTGGATGCTTCGGGAGGTCGGAAAGAAAACATGTGCGGTCCTGGAAGCGTTCCTCGATCAACACAAAGAGGCCATGCCTCGAACGATGCTGCGGTATGCCATCGAGAAATTTCCGACAGATCAGCGGCGTGCCTACCTCCAAAACGCGAGAGTCCAGAATGAAGTCGCACACCGAGTATCTGACGATGAACATCCCCTGCAGGATGGCGTTTGTAAACATCACGCCTCAAGTCGAAGACGCCTTAAATAAGAGTGGCGTCAGCGAGGGGATCGTCCTCATCAACTCAATGCACATCACCTCCTCGGTCTTCGTGAATGACGACGAGTCGGGACTGCACCACGACTTCGGAAAGTGGCTGGAGGGGCTGGCTCCGTTCAACCCTGACCCGAACCATTACCATCACAATCGCACGGGAGAGGACAACGCCGATGCCCACATGAAGCGGCAGATGATGGGACGGGAGGTCGTCGTCGCCATTACCAACGGCCATCTCGACCTCGGGCCGTGGGAGCAGATTTTTTACGGAGAGTTCGACGGCAACAGGCCGAAGAGGGTCTTGGTGAAGATCATCGGCGAGTGACGTCAGGGCGCTTTTGCTTTGGCTTGCGGTTCGAACGGGACCGACTTGATATCGATCGATTCGAACGGAAGTTTATCCGGCAGGATGCGGACAGCCGAGGTGACCTTGAGCGGCAGCGGGGTGCCTGAATCAAACGTCAATTCCGTGAAGAAGGCGGTCCATCCCTGATCGGGAAGCGGAGTTCGCGCGACGTAGGAGCCGTCGGCTTCGGCGCTCAACTCCTCGCTGCGGAATGCCGGGCCGATGGTGTCGATCCGGAAATCGCGCGTCTTGGGATTATTGGCGCGCCAGACGAGCACTTTGCGCGGCGGGGTCTCGGAGCGAACTCGAATTGAACCGTCGCTGCTGAACTCCCAATCGTATCGGGGCCGGGCGCGCTGCTGCAGGATCATTGCGTGGAACGCGATCAGGCTTTCCGCGGCGTCGCTGTTCTTCAGCGAATGGTCGGCGTTGGGGACGTAACGCAGCAGCTTTTCACCCTGCAGTTTGTCGAAGTAAAACTGGGACGAATCGGGGCAAAAGAACTGATCGCCGGTGGCGTTGATCACGAGCTTGGGCAGTCGCAGCCGATCGAGATAGGAATACGGGTCTTCGATCGCATGCAGTTGCGCCATTCGCGGATGATCGGGCCGCTGCAGGATCTTGTGCTGGTAGTAATTTCCGATGGCGGTCGCCCAGAAGCCGTACACTTTGGCGTGGTGCTGAATGGAAGGAGCGTTGTTCAGCACGTCGATGACGATCGGTACGATCGCTTCCACGCGTTGGTCCGCCGCGGCGGTCATCCAGGTTGTCCACCCCCGTTTCGAACCTCCGGCCACGACGAATTTCTCGATCGGGATCGACTGCGACTTTCCCCAGGCCTGGATGCAATCCATGCACCGCACGACGCTCTTGACCATCGGCAGGCGCGGCAGCCATGTGGCGTCACCGGTCTGCAGGAACTGGTCCCAGGCATACCCGATCAGATCGTCTTCTTTCCGGGGCTGACCGTCCTGATGGAAAATCAGCGGCTGGTTGGGGATCATTCGCAGTTCGACGGCGATGCTGCCGGTCGCTTCGGCCAGTTTCGCGGCGATCGGGTCGGGTTTTTCCGGCATGGGACGATCGTTGCTGCCGCCACCGATGAAAAGGAACGCGCGATCGCTGGTCACTTTTTCCGGGACGATCACCACGACCCAATGTTCCCAGACCGGCCGATCGACATCTTTCTCCGAACGCCAGGTCTGCGAAGTCAGCCGGATGAATGTGTGAGACGATCGATGGCCGGAGTTCGGATCGGCGGGGGTCGACTTGATCACTTTCCAGTCGAAAACGGCGTCGGGCTTTTGCACATATTCATCCAGTTCGCGTCGGCGATTCACTCCTGTATCATCCGCCAGGCAACGCGAAGACGGCGACAATATAAGTGCCGACGCCAGCAGACAGACGCGAACCAACACCGTCAGACCGTAGCGCATAACCAGATCCTTTTGAAACAGTTTCAGGGATACCGAGCGAGACGCACTCACGGCACGGGAGAAGATTCTTCCTGATCACGAGGGACAAAGCGGAAGCCCTGGCTCTGCCGGAAGAACTCCAGCGGATTCTCGTAGACCACCTTACGAATCAGGCTTTCGGGGTGATTGCGCCGCCGCATTTCCAGAATGAAATCGGGGACGGCGGTCGGTTTGGACGGTCCCCAGTCTCCCGCGGAATTGACCAGCAGCCGTTCGGGACCGTGGATTTCAACGATGTCCGCGGCCCGTTGCGGGGTGCACTTGGAGATTGGGTAGAGCGTCATTCCGGCCCAGAAGCCCTCTTCCAGCACATAGCGAACCGTGTGTTCCTCGACATGATCCACCAGCACGCGAGAGCGATCGATGCGCGAATCGTCGCAGAGCATATCCAGGATCATCCGGGTACCCTGGAACTTATCCTCGAGGTGCGGCGTGTGGATCAGAATCTGCTGGTCGAATTTGACGGCAAGATCGAGATGCTCCATGAAAATCGTGGCTTCGTTGCGGGTGTTTTTGTTGAGCCCGATCTCGCCGATTCCGAGCACCCCAGGTCGGTTGAGGAACTCGGGGATCATGGCGATGACTTCCCGCGACAGGGCGACATTTTCCGCTTCCTTGGCGTTAATGCAGAGCCAAGTGTAGTGCTGAATACCGAACTGGGCCGCCCGCTTCGGTTCGAACTCAGTCAATTGGCGGAAATAATCGCGAAAACTCTCGACGCTCCCTCGATCGAAGCCGGCCCAGAACGCCGGTTCGCTCATTGCGACGCAGCCCATTTTGGCGAGCGTCTCATAATCGTCGGTGGTCCGCGAGACCATATGGATGTGCGGGTCGATGTAATACACGGTAGTATCGCTCCAGGTTTGTAATATGCAGAGATCGGACATCCACTGCGGGATCAGTGTGCGGCGTGCATGTTGAACTGCCGCTGCCAGTCGTCATCGTAGGGGCGGGAGAACAGGAGCTGCACCTGCTCGGCGCGATCTTCCCGAGACTCGACGAGCAGGCCGATCGCTTCGCGGAGTTTGGCGAACCGCGGGTCATCCACGACCGAACCGCCTCCGCGTCCGAGTCGATCGAGGCTGGCGGCGAGTTCCAGGATCTTGCAGCGCATTTCCAGGAATTCGCGGTTCAGCACTTGCGCGGCCGGGGTAGGGCAGGGGGGAGGCGTCGGGCAGTTTGAGGCCATCGATGCAGGCTCCTGACGAAATATTGCCCCGCGCGGAGAGTTGCCACGCGCGGAAAACTGGCTTGGGCGGACGTTGCTCAGTTTGGCCCTTTCCAAGCGGAAAATCAAGGCGAGGGGCCGATAAAGCGTGTTTGCGATAGGGGCCTGAACCAACTGTGACGGCAGGTCGGGAAATTGCGCGGTTGCGGCTGCGGAAGGGCGGTTGCGGGCAGACGGGATTTTGTCGACCCGCGCGCCGGCATGTCGTAGGATTCAGCTGGGAGGCAAGAAAGAAGTTAAACGCGGGCTGGAAGCGACCTTTCAAGTGATGACGCTGGCGTCGGAAGTGCGCACACGGCGGCTGCGCGCCGTCGAGATGGCGCTCGCCATGTCGTGCCAGGATCGAGTGGAACCGTCGCTGCGCCGGTTGCTGGGCGACCCGGATCACTTCGTCCGCATGTATGGCATTCAAGCAATCGCCCGCTGCTCGTCGAGCAGTGCGAGCGAGGCGCTGGCGCGGATGCTGGAGGACGACCACCCGTCGGTCCGCGAGGCGGCTCGTACCGCGATCGAAGAGCAAATGCACGACGGACGATATACGGGGCACGTCGCGGAAACAGTGGATGTCACCACCGCCGCTCAGGCGTTCCAGGCCGCGGCGCTGGGTGGGGAGATGCGCGCATGAAACGGTTTCGCGATGCTTGGATTTACGCCGCCGCACCCTGGCTGATGGCCGCCGCCGAAAGTCCGCCCGCCACCGCCATCCCCCAGCGATCGATGGTCCTGGGACCCGCCTAGGGCCTGGCCGGAACGGTGTTGCTGGTCGTGCTCGCGCGCTTCGTCCTGCCGTGGCTGATCGAGCATTGGCGCAACAGTCGACGACGTTTGTTTGGCTCCCTGTGCCGCGCCCACCGCATTCCGATCTCGCAGCGACGAATGCTCAAGCGGATCGCGTCGGATATGGGCCTCGCCCATCCAGTCATGGTCTTCCTAGAACCCGATAAGTTCCGAGCCGCAATCTCCGAACCGGCTTGGAATCGACAACGACGCGAGTTGCGAGCACTCGAAGAAGAACTGTTCAGCACGCCACGAAGTCGATCGCCCGGTGCGATCGGTGCTTAGCGCGGCGGATTACGTTCGCGGAAACCACCGTCGGTGGAAGCCCGTTCCTTGATCGACTCCGACGTGGAGTTCGAGCCAAACGTGATCACCTTGTCTTGCGGCTTCCAGCCCATGTAGAGCAGCAGTTCGTGCACGTTGATGATCTTGGTGCCGTACTCCTGGGCCTGCGAACGGAGATTGTTGCGCTGAGTGCGAATGCTCTCCAACTGGTCCCCCGCCACACTCTTGACCGGAAGGTCTCCGATGTCGACCAGGTACCGAGTGGAAATCGTCACGCTTTGCGAATCGATAATACCCTGATTCCGTTCGATCAGATTCTGCACCAGTTCACGGTCGTTGGTGCCGTCACCGTCAACGTCCAGCCAGGGCGCCAGAGCGAAATGCAGGAACGGCCCCGTGCTCCAGACCGGAGAATAGACCCAATCACCGGGAAGAATGGGATTCTTGTTGCTGGTGTGGATAATCCGCCCTTCGGCATTGTGCTCGTCGATCACTCGGACAATCTCGATACCGGCTTTCTTCTGCGCTTTGGTGGCACTATTTTCCGCCTGATCGTAAACGCTGAACGTCACCTGCTTGCGCAAGCCGTCAGCGGTACCGATGTTCACGAATACCGTACCGGTCTTCTGATTGACCTGGGTGATCTTGCCGTTCGGGACTTCGAAGTTCTCGTGCTTCTGGTACTTGGCGAGTTCCTGTCGGACGATATCCATTTCGCGCTTGGCGCGCACGACCGCGTCATTCGCGATCTTCTTTTCCTTCTCCGTGTCGGTCTTGACCTGATTGATTTGCGTGCCGAGGTCGGTAACCTGTTTTTTCAGCGTGTCCTTTTCCGTCGACCATTTGGAGCGTTCCTGATCGTGGGCCGCGATCTGAGCGGCCAGGTCGGAGGCCGCTTTCTGAGCGTTCTTTTCAAATTCCTTGGAACGATTTACCTCCCGAGTCGTAACGTCTTTGACTTCGGCCTCGAGCTGCCGCAGCTTGTTGAGCGTATTCGCCAACTGATCGTTTTTCGACTTGAGCGCCGCCAGCATATGTTCCGGAATGTTGCGGTAGGTGGGGCCCGTCAGCCCTTCCGCGAACCGAGCCACATCCGCCTTATATCCTTGAAACACCTGACGAGCATTGGCGCCCTGGTCGCCCAACGCCGCGATCTCCCCTTCCACGTCGCTGGGCTGCAGCGACGGGTCCCAGCCCGTGACAAACTTCAGCACGCGCATTTCCGAATTCAAGCTCCGCAACTGATTCTGTTGATTGTTCGTCTTTTCTTTCTCCGCCGCCAACATCCGTTTCTGCTCCTCGGCGGAACCAAAATAGACGTACGTCATGACCGACAGGAGCACGGTGAGCAATACCATGATGATCAAGGCGGCATGGAGTGCGGTATTGTCACGAGCGGCCATCAGGGGAACTCCTCAAATAAGTAGACCGGGTGCGGAACTCGAGCGCGGATTCATCGAGAAATCTGGCCAAGTACCGACAAGGTCGAGTTTAAATGGGCTGCCGGTGGATGTCAAGAAAAGCCACGGAACCGACCGGGAAAACGGCACGATCGGTGTATACCGCCCACGGTCGAAGGTGCCGACAAGGAGCACCCGCTTCGAGGCTGCTTGACAGGCCCGGGAACCGCCCCCTACGATCGGCCCATGGCCCCCGGCGACCGACAAAAACAGTTTGAATGGAACTCGGCCGCTTCGTCGTCCCGTCGCCATCCATCCGCCGCGGACGGCGAAACACCCATCACCCCGGCAATCGATATGCCGGCCCCCGACACGCCGGCCCCCGACGTGACGGCACCCGCTACGTTTACATTGGGCGTTTCACGAGGGCCCGAACTTCCCCAATCCAGCTTGCCTGTGCGAGCGGCACCTGCGAGTGCCATTCCCGCGTCGTCCGGGCCGGATCAGGAATCGGCCGGTCCGGATGCTCTGCCTGTGGCGGGAAAGTCGGTCTATGTCATCGATGCGTTCTCGTTGATTTACCAGGTGTTTCACGCGATGCCGGCGATGACCAGCCCCTCCGGTCTGCCGGTGGGCGCGGTGCACGGTTTCACCCGGGATATGCTCGACTTGATCGAGCATCGCAAGCCGGATTATCTCATTTGCGCCTTCGATCATCCGGCCGATACGTTCCGCCACGCGCTTTACACGGCGTACAAGGCCCACCGCCCGGAGATGCCGGCCGATTTACAGCCGCAGATCGAGCCGATCATGCGCATGATCGACGCGATGGGAATCTTGAAACTTGACCAACCCGGCTTTGAGGCAGACGACGTCATGGCGACGGTGGCAGCCGAGGTCGAACGCCTCGGCGGCGAGTGCCTGCTCGTCACGTCCGATAAAGACTGCCGCCAGTTGATCTCCGACAAGGTCCGGATGTTCAACATCCGCAAGGGCGAGATCTTTGATGCCGAGTCACTGCGGAATACCTGGGGGATTCGCCCGGACCAGGTGGTCGACTTTCAAACGCTGGTGGGCGATCCCGTCGATGGTATTCCCGGTGTTCCGCTGGTCGGCCCCAAATCCGCGCGGGAACTGCTGGAGAAATATGACACTTTGGACAATCTTTTCGGGCACCTGGACGAGGTCAACGGGGCGAAACGCCGCGAAAATCTGATCGCCAGCCGCGGGCAGGTGCAAGTCAGCCGGGAGTTATGCCGTTTGCGCCGTGACGTTCCGCTGGAGATGAACTGGTCGCTGTCCGACGTATCACGAACGGGCCGGATGGATCGACCACGGATCGCCGCGTTATGTGCCGAGTTCGGGTTCCGTCGGCTCGCGGAACGCTTGGGTACCGTGGCGGGAGCGGCCGGAGCAGCGGGGTCTTCGGGAACAGCGGGAGCGGCGGAGCCTGCGCCACGGGATGTGACACATTCGGAATCGTGTCAGATTCTGGCGGGGGGGATGCCGAGCGGATCGAATTTGGGCGTCGCCCCGCCAAGGCCGATGGAATGGATCGAGACGCAGGAGCAGTGGGATCAGGTTCGAGCCCGGCTTGGCGCGGCGGAATCGATTGCGTTCTGGATGGACATTGCGGGTACGCGTCCGCGAGAGCTCGTGCTACGGGGAGTCGCATTCGGTCTGGGCGACGCTGGGTGCCATTACCTGGAGCTGCCACCGGCAGCATCCGCAGGGGTGCTCGAGACGGCACCTTTTCAGCGCTTGCGCGAGCTCTTGGAGGCAGCGGGAGACCGAGCGGTCGGGCATGACGTCAAACGCTATTGGAACGTGCTGCGGGACCTGGGGTTGGATTCGGTCCCCCGATTTCACGATCTGCTGGTGGCGGATTACCTGTTGCATTCGGGGGAACGCAGCCATGAACTGTCGGAGATCATGCGGCGTTACTTGCCGGGAGAGGCGATACCGGTCGCTGGCTTAATGTCGAGCGACGCGGTCTGCCGCGATGCCGTTTCGGCGATCGAGCAACTGAGAGCACCGGTATTCGCCGCACTGCGTAGCGAGGGTCTCTGGGATTTGTACCAGGCTCTCGAACTGCCGCTGGTGGAGGTGCTATCCGCGTTGGAAATGCGAGGAATCGCGATCGATGTGGGGCGTCTGCAACGGCTGAGCGAACAACTGGCGTCGCGGTTGGAATCTTTGGAGCGGGAAATCTACGAAATCGCCGGCGGTAATTTCAATATTGATTCGCCCAGCCAGCTGGCCAAGGTTCTGTTTGACGATCTGGGATTGCGCTCGATCAAGAAAACGAAAACGGGTCGCAGCACCGATGCGGAGGTGCTGGAGGAGTTAGCGGCGGAACATGCGTTGCCCGCACGCATCCTGCAATTCCGACAGTTGGGAAAGCTGAAGAGCACGTATGCCGATGCCCTGCCTCGCTCGGTCCATCCGGTAACCGGCCGTGTGCATACGACGCTGCGGCAGGATGGGGCCTCGACGGGCCGGTTGAGCTCCCACGATCCCAATCTGCAGAACGTTCCGATCCGCTCGGAATCCGGTTCGGAGATTCGCGCCGCGTTTGTGGCCGGCGAATCGGGCTGGCGCCTGCTGGCCGCCGACTATTCGCAGGTGGAGCTGCGCGTATTGGCCCACTTCTGCGAGGACCCCACGCTCATCGACTCGTTTGCCCGCGACGAGGATATCCATCGCCGGGTTGCTGCCGAGGTATTTGGGGTCGCGTTGCCGGACGTGACGGCGGAAATGCGGCGCGCGGCCAAAGGGGTCAACTTCGGCATCATCTACGGTCAATCGGCTTTCGGGCTGGCGAAGGCGATCGGCATCAGCAACGCCGAGGCGGAGAAGTTCATTGAGGCCTATTTCGCACGGTACCCGGGGGTGCTGGAGTTTATGTTCCAAGTACTGGAACAAACGGCCCGCAACGGGTATGTTAAGACAATCCTTGGACGCCGGCGGGTGATTCAAGGTGTTCGAAGCCCTTCCCGGCGCACCATTTCGCGCCAAAAGAACCTTCCCGAACGCCTGGCGATCAACACGATCATTCAAGGATCAGCCGCGGATCTGATCAAGATTGCGATGATCAGGATTCACCGCCGGCTGGCGGATCCACGGACGTGGGGAGTGGTGCGATCACGCATGCTGCTCCAGATCCATGACGAGTTACTGTTTGAGGTGCCCGACGAAGAGTGCATGTCCGTGGCGAGGATGGTCCGCGAGGAAATGTCGGGTGCTGTCGCGCTGCGGGTTCCGTTGAAGGTTGATGTGAAGAGTGGTGCGAATTGGGCGGAATGCGAGCCAATCGAGGATTGATTTTCCACCATGGTAGTCGTGGGGCTGGTGGGCGGCATTGCCAGTGGCAAGAGTCTGGTAGGTCGCCAGCTGCAATCGCTGGGGGCCGTCCTGATCGTGGCCGACCAGATCGGCCATGAAGTGCTGAATTCCCCGGTAGTGCGTGCCGCGTTGGTGCAGCGGTGGGGGAGCGGAATCCTCGACGCCAGCGATCGGATCGACCGCCGCGAAGTCGCCCGGCGCGTGTTTGGACCGGGGGTCGACGCGAACGAATTGAGATTCCTTGAACAATGGACGCACCCCGCAATTGGTGCGAGGATTAAGGAGGAACTTAGCGAATTAGCGGCATCCGCCGTCGTCGTGCTCGATGCGCCCCTGCTGCTCAAGGCCGGTTGGGACACTTTCTGCGATGGACTGGTCTTTGTGGAAGTGGAACAATCGTTGCGGGAGGCTCGAGCGATGCAACGCGGCTGGACGGTTTCCGAACTGCATGCGCGGGAAACGGCCCAGGGATCGCTCGAGGAAAAACGACAGCGTTCACGATGGACAATCGACAATTCCGGCACCCAGGAGCAGACGATGGCCCAGGTCAAAGGTCTCTGGCAGGAACTGACGCGATTTCCCTCAGGAACGGCCCGCCCCTAGAATAACGCATGCAGACACCCACCTGCCCGCGCCTTCAGTGCGAGGGCTGTTAGTCCTATCTGGAGCGAATGTCATGTCAACCAATCGAGGCCCGAAGGGGCACGCCGATCGCGCGGTTCGGCCGGATCGCGAACAACGCGATGATGCGACCGCATTTCGCGATCTGGAGGCCGATGACGACCTGCGCGCGCGTCTGCAGCAGCTGGAGGCCGAAGGCGAGCCGCTCTCCCTGGCCGAGGAAATCGCCGACGAAGTCGATCGAGGCGAACTGGCGCGGGACGAAGCCCGCGCCCCCTATGAAAAACTCAAGCAGGGCGAAATCCATCTCGCCGAACTGCAGAAGATGTCGATGGCCCAATTGATCGAAGCCGCGCGCATGGAGAATTTCAAAGAAGTCGCCGGCATGAAGAAGCAGGATCTGATCTTCAATATCCTCAAAGAACGCGTCAAGATGAACGGCTTGATGTACGGCGAGGGCACGCTGGAAATTCTGCCGGACGGATTCGGATTCCTGCGAAGTCCCGACTACCACTACCTGTCCTGCCCCGACGACATCTATGTTTCCCCGAGCCAGATCCGGCGTTTCGGATTGCGCACCGGCGCCACGGTTTCCGGCCAGATTCGCCCACCCAAGGAAAACGAACGCTACTTCGCCCTGCTGCGCGTGGAAGCGATCAACTATCGGGACCCAAACGACATGTCGCAGCGGGTCCTGTTCGATGACTTGACGCCGATCCACCCTGACAAGCGGATCAGTATGGAGAACGATCCGCACGACATGTCGACTCGCGTCGTCGACATGATGACGCCGATCGGTTTCGGGCAGCGCGGGCTGATCGTCAGTCCGCCGCGTGCCGGCAAGACGATTCTCATGCAGCAGATGGCCAAAGCGGTGCTCAAGAACTTTCCCGACGCCTATGTGATCATGTTGTTGATCGACGAGCGTCCCGAAGAGGTGACCGACATGGAGCGTCAGGTGAAGGGGAAGAACTGCGAGGTCATCAGCTCGACCTTTGACGAACCTTCATCGCGGCACGTCGCCGTTTCGCAGATGGTCCTGGAAAAGGCCAAACGGATGGTCGAGTTCGGCATCGATGTGGTGATCTTCCTCGATTCGATCACGCGCCTGGCGCGGGCCTGGAACGCCGAATGTCCCCAGTCGGGCAAGATCCTCTCCGGCGGGCTGGATGCCAACGCGATGCAGAAGCCCAAGGCCTTTTTCGGTTCGGCCCGGAAAGTCGAAGAGGGCGGTTCGCTGACGATCATCGCCACCGCGCTGGTCGAAACCGGCAGCAAGATGGACGACGTGATCTTCGAGGAATTCAAAGGTACCGGTAACATGGAGATTGTGCTCGACCGGCGGCTGGTCGATCGGCGAATCTGGCCGGCGATCGACATCACCCGCAGTGGCACACGCCGCGAAGAGATCCTGCTCGATCCGGAAGAGTACCGGCGGATTTGCGTGCTGCGTCGCGTGCTGGTCGGCATGAACGCCCCGGAGGCGATGGAGTTTCTGGTCACCCGATTGCAGAAAACCAAATCCAACGCCGAATTCCTGATGAGCATGAACATGAAGGGCTGACCGCCCGCGGAAGAAGAGGAGCGACCATGGCCAGGGAATTTGCGGGGCGCACCGATCGTGCTTGCGGACGATTTGCCATCGTCGTGGCCCGTTACAACGAGTCGATTACCGAGAAGCTGCTGGCGGGCGCGCTGAGCACGCTGCAGTCGGCCGGGGTGCCGACCGAGCAGATCGACGTGGTGCGCGTGCCCGGCGCCTGGGAACTGCCGGTGACCGCTCAGCGGATGGTCTCCACTCGCGATTACGCCGCCGTGCTCTGCCTGGGTGCCGTGATCCGCGGCGAGACAAGCCACGACGAGCATATCAATCGGCAGGTGAGCCTGAGTCTCGGCCAGATCGCACTCGATGCCGGCCTGCCGGTACTGTTCGGCGTATTGACCTGCAATTCGCTGGAGCAGGCGATCCATCGCGCCGGAGGCAACGCCGGAAACAAGGGAGTGGAAACGGCCCTGGCGGCGTTGGAGATGGCCGATCTCTGGCAGCAGTTGCCGTAGCGGATTTTGCGGAAAGTTCCAAGAGCCGGACGCCAGGGCGATCGGTTCCGGAGTACAGGATTCGATCGATGTCAAGACGAAGTCGAGCGCGGGAGGTCGTGCTGCAAGTCCTCTACGAGGACGACATGAATCCCTCGCGCAACCTGGCGACCTCCGACGAATTCCTCTGCCGGCGCCTGAACCAGGACCCGAATCTGATCGAATTCGCTCGCTCGCTGTTGTCGGGAACGCGACGCAACCGCCGGGAACTCGACCAGATGCTTACCGAAAAGGCGGAGAACTGGAGCCTGGAACGGATGGCCGTCACCGATCGCAACGTTCTGCGGCTTGGCGCGTTCGAAATCCTGTTCACCGACACGCCGCGACGCGTCGCGATCAACGAGGCGGTCGAACTGGCACGGCGCTTCGGTACGCGGCAGTCGGCCCAATTCGTCAACGGAATTCTCGACAAGTTCTCGCAGGAGCGGCGCGATTCGGACGCGGAGTAATCATGGGACTGTTTGAACTGATCAAGGCCGGACTGAAGAAGACCTCGCAGGTCCTGCGCACGGATATCCGCGACCTGTTCAAGCAGGAAGGTCGCCTGGTCGACGAGGAATTCCTGCGTGACCTGTTCGCGATCCTGGTGAAGACCGACATGGGTGTCGGTCCGGCCGGCGAGATCCGGGACGAAATTCACTCCGAGTCGCGGGCTCGCCGCCTGCAGATGCACGACGTGATCGAAGTGGTACGGCAAAAACTGCTGCAGTTGATGACCCAGGGTGGAGGCGGATTGAGCGCGGCGTCCAGCGGTCCCACCGTCATCATGGTGGTCGGCGTGAACGGATCGGGGAAGACGACCTCGATCGCGAAACTCGCGCAGCGCTTTCGCAATGATGGAAAGCGGGTCGTGCTGGGGGCCGGCGATACGTTTCGCGCCGCCGCCGTTGAACAATTGACGATCTGGTCGCAGCGCAGCGGCGCCGAAATCGTCCAAGGCGAGTCAGGGGCCGACCCGGCCAGCGTGGCTCATCGAGCCGTCTCCCGGGCGGTGGAGTCGTCGGCCGATATCTGCATCATCGATACCGCAGGCCGATTGCAGACGCAGACCAACCTGATGCAGCAGTTGACCAAAATCCGCCGTGTACTCGGCAAAGTGCTGCCCGACGCGCCCCACGAGGTGCTGCTTGTATTGGACGCCACCGCCGGACAGAACGGGATCAGCCAGGCCCGAGGATTTCACGAGGCGGCCGGCTGCACCGGGATCGTGCTCACCAAACTCGACGGCACCGCCAAGGGAGGCGTGATCATCCCGATCCAGCAGCAGTTCAAGATCCCCGTGAAGTATATCGGCGTCGGCGAGGGAATGGACGACATGCTGCCGTTCAACGCGGAACAGTTCGTCCAGGCGATGTTCGCCGACGTCGAGGACGGCGGGCGTTGATTCAATCGCGGTCGTCCCCGTCCATGCTCGGCAGGATCGGCTGATCGATGGTGCCTTCGTCGCCGCTGGCGACCGACATTGGATTAATGACCGGCGTGCGGGCGTGAACCGAAATAGCGACCGGCGGAATCTGGGCTAGAAACCAGAGCGCGGCGGCACGACCGACCGAGGAGAGGAAAAACAGCCAGAGATACGATTCCGGCGTGCGGCGCTGCCAGACTAGAAACAGGGCGCCGACGAACGCACCGGACACCTGAGCCAGCGCATTTCCCAGGTTGTAGACGGTCAGGACGCTGGTGCGTTCCTCGCGGGGGATCGTCTCGAAGAACATCAAGAACATCGCCAACTCGTAGGCGGCCCAGGCCACGCCGCCGGTGAACTGCAAGCCGGCGAGGAATCCGAGGTTACGCGAGATGCACCAGAGTCCCGAGATCGGGATGATGCCCAGACCGCCGATCCAGAGCAGTCGGCGCGGACCGGCGTAATGCGCGACGCGCCCCCAGACCGGAAGCGCGAGCACTTTGCCGAGAAACGTCACGCCGCTCAACACCGCGTAAATCTGATAGTCCATCTCCAACTGCTTGAGCATGAACGGTGCGAAGTACGGCCCGGAAAAATAGACCACGGCCTGAACGACAAAAAGATAGCCCAGCAGCCGGGCACTCGATTCCCCCTTCCGACCGCTCGACAGTTCTCGGATCGTGACGTAGCGCTCGCGGACCCGGGCATGGCGCGGTTCGGTCTGCAGGGTGAGAAAATAGGCCGATGCGAAGCGGCATGTCGCCGCGACCACGAATACCGCGGAAAATGCCGCCATCGCCCAGGGAGTGTGCCGGGCATACTGCAACGAAAATCCGCCAGCCAGGAATCCGAGCAGCACACACGACTGGCTGACGCGCACCCGCCGGGCGAAAAACCGGGTGCGGACCCGACGCGGCACCATCCCCTCGATCCAGGTGTTCCAGGCCGCGGAGGTTCCCAGTCCCGCGCCCCAGTAAATCGAAGCCGCCAGGAAGACCAGCCAGGAGGCATCGGCGCCCCACCAGGCGGCGATCGGCAACAGCATCAAGCTGGCAGCCTGCGTCGCCGCGCTCGCCACGACATACCGTTTGTGGGAACCGATGCGCCGCACCAGCCACGGCGTCAGCAGTTGCAGCAAGGCGCCGGTCACCATCGGTACGGCAGTGACCAGTCCCGCCGCGATCTCATCCCTTTCGTCCAGTGCCAGGATGAACGCCGGTAGATAGGTCTCCCCCAATCCGACCATCAAGCTGAACAGGCCACCATCAATAATGCTGGCCAGCAAATCTCGTCGGAGATGGTGACGCTCGAAATGCAGTGGGGTAGGCGACACGTTGGAACAGGATGGAGGAGTGAAAGGGCAGGGGGAGGGGCAATCGCATAGGGTGCCGCCGGGGGGATGCGCGGGGCCGATCGTTTCGGGGGCGGCCTCAACAACCGGGCACGGTTAATGTATTCTAGTCCCTGCGGTGGTTTAATACAGGACCGGGGTGCTGGTGGCATTCCAGCCGTCGGAACGGCGATGCCGAAGCGGAGTTGGAATGGGAGATGGCATGACGGTAGTTGTCGACAAGTCGGATCGGCGCGTGCGGCAGATGTTCGGAGAGATTGCGCCGAATTACGACCGCATGAACCACCTGCTGTCGATGCAGACCGATCGCTATTGGCGATGGCGCGCGACGCGGATCGTGCCGCCGCGGCCCGGGGAGCCGATTCTCGATATCTGCACCGGCACGGGGGACCTGGCGATCGCCTATTATCGGGCCGCAGGCGGAACCTGCCCGGTCGTCGGATCGGACTTTTGCCCGGAGATGCTCGAACTGGCGCGGCGCAAACAGGTCTTCAGGCGGATTGGCGATGGCCTGCGCTTTGTGGAAGCCGACGCACAGCAATTGCCGTTCCCCGACAATCATTTTCAGATTGTCAGCGTGGCGTTCGGGCTTCGCAACGTGGCGGATACCGATCGAGGCCTGCGAGAGATGACGCGGGTTTGCCGCCCCGAGGGACGAATCGCCGTCCTCGAGTTTTCGATGCCGCGCTGGCAGCCGTTCCGCTGGGTATACGGGCTCTATTTTCGGCATTGTTTGCCGCGGATCGGACAATGGCTGGCGCGGAATAACGCCTCGGCTTACGAATACCTGCCGGCCAGTGTCGGCGAGTTTCCAGCCGGCGAGGAACTTGCCCAGCGCATGCGGGCGGCGGGGATGTCGCAAGTGCGCTATTATCCGCTGACGCTCGGCGTCGCCACGTTGTATGTGGGGACCAAATGAGCCACCCGATTGTCCTGGCAATTACCGGCGCGAGCGGTGCCGCCTACGCGCGTCGGTTGCTGGAACTGCTGCTGGCGAATGGGACTGAGGTGCATCTCACGATCAGTCCATCCGGGCGGACCGTCTTGCGCGAGGAGTTGGCGGTCGACGTCGACCTGGACAATTTTCGACCGGAGCAGTTATTGCCGGACGGGGCAGGGCAGGGGGGGCTCGGCCGATTGATCTACCACCACCATCAGGATTTCATGGCTCCGATTGCCAGCGGGTCGTTTCTCACGTCGGGGATGGTCATTTGCCCGTGTTCCGGAAGCACGCTCAGCGGTGTAGCGCATGGTGGCAGCGCGAACCTGATCCAGCGGGCGGCGGACGTGCATTTGAAGGAGCGGCGCCGATTGATCCTCGTCCCCCGCGAAACGCCCTTGTCACTGCCGCAGATTGAGAATCTGCGATCCGCGCACCTGGCGGGCGCCACCATCCTGCCCGCCGCGCCCGGCTGGTACCACGGCGTTCGGAGGGTCGAGGACCTGGTCGATTTCGTGGTGGCGCGGATTCTTGATCAGCTCGCGATTCGCTGTTCATTGATTCGCCGCTGGGGGGAGGAAAGCGCATCATGAACGGTGTTCCGTGGGGTCTGCAGCGATGCGGCGCGCGAATCGTGCAGCTGCTCCAGATGATCCGCTTCAGCCACACCCTCTTCGCCTTGCCGTTCTCGATGCTCGCGGCGGTGATGGCCTGGACGGCGCCGACCCGTTCGAGCGGACCTGCGCCGTTCCTTTGGCGGCATCTGCTGGGCATCCTGGTATGTATGGTCGGGGCGCGCAGTGCGGCCATGGCATTCAATCGATTGGTCGACCGCCAGATTGACGCCGAGAATCCCCGCACCAGTAACCGCCATCTGCCCGCCGGTCAGCTTTCCGTGGGCAGCGTGGTCGCCTTCACGCTGCTCGCGGCGGCGGTGTTTATCGCCGGCACCCTGCTGTTTCTGCCGAATCGCCTGCCGCTGCTGCTGGCGCTGCCGGTGCTGGCGTTCCTCCTGCTCTACAGTTTTACCAAGCGATTCACCGAGGCCGCTCATTTCTGGCTTGGCGCGTCCCTGATGCTGGCGCCTGTCTGCACCTGGATTGCGCTGCGGGGCCAGTTCCTCGAAAACGACGTGAGTGACCTGACGCCCGCGGTCGGACTGGGACTGGCAGTCTTGTTCTGGGTGAGCGGATTTGACGTGATCTATGCCTGCCAGGACGCGGAATTCGATCGCCAGAAACGGCTCAAGAGCATTCCCGCCTGGCTGGGAGTGCCCGGTGCGCTGCGGCTGGCGGCGGTGCTGCACGCCTTGACAGTCCTGGTTCTGGCCGTACTCCCTTGGGCTGCGCCCCAGTTGCGGCTATCCTGGCCCTACGGCGGTGGAATCGCAGCGGTTGCGGGCCTGTTGATCTACGAACATCGACTGGTCCGTCCTGACGATCTGTCGCGCGTGAATGTCGCTTTCTTTCACGTGAATGCGGTGGTCAGTCTGGGGCTGTTCGTGGTGGGAACCTTGGATCTGTTGACCTGATCGCGTTGGTGGAGTGGGCGGATACCCCGCAGGGAGAATGCACGATGAATCATGGCCGGCTGGAAACCATTCGCAAGAAAGTCGAGGACGGTGAACGGCTATCGTTCGACGACGGGCTGTTCCTGTATCAGCCCTCCACGCCGCTGAACGAAATCGGCGCTTTGGCAAATCTGGTCCGCGAACGTAAGAACGGCAACCTCGCCTTCTACAACATCAATACGCATCTCAATCCCACCAACGTTTGCGTCTACCGCTGCTCCTTCTGCGCGTTCCGTTCCGACTTGCGCGACGCCAAGGCGTACGTGATGAGTGACGAACAGATCCTGCAACGCGGCCAGGAAGCCGTCGATTCAGGATGCACGGAAATGCATATCGTCGGCGGGCTGCACCACCAGAAAAAATACGACTGGTACGTTCACCTGATCCGGATCCTGCATCAAGCCTACCCGCGACTGCATCTCAAAGCGTGGACGGCGGTCGAGATTAACTGGTTTGAGTTCCTGGCGCAAAAATCGATCCGCGCAATCATCCAGGATATGGTCGATGCCGGGCTGGGCAGCATGCCGGGCGGAGGGGCGGAAATCTTTCACCCCGAGGTTCGCGGACAGATCTGCGAGCACAAAGCGGACGCGTCGAAATGGGTCGACGTGCACCGCACGGCCCACCAGATGGGATTGAAAACGAACGCCACGATGTTGTACGGGCATATCGAAAACGAGTTTCACCGTGTCGACCATCTGGTCCGACTGCGGGAGTTACAGGACGAAACCGGCGGCTTCCAGGTTTTCATTCCGTTGGCGTTCCATCCCGACAACACCGGCCTGGCACATATCAAGAAACCGTCGGCGATCGTCGACCTGAGGACGATGGCCGTTTCGCGGTTGATGTTGGACAACTTTCCGCACATCAAGGCCTATTGGATCATGCTGGGCATCGGCACCGCCCAAGCGGCGCTGGCCTACGGAGCCGACGATCTGGACGGCACCGTACGCCACGAGTTGATCTACCATGATGCCGGCGCCACGACCCCGGAGGTGCTCTCGGTCGAGGAAATCCAGCGCCTGATCCGCGAGGCAGGCCGCGAACCGGTCGAACGGGATACGCTCTATCGACGGGTCGTCCGCGGCGATGGCGTTCCGCAGGGCTGGGAAGTGACCGAGCCGATCCTGGCAGCGCAAACCGGCGCTTGAACCGAGAGCGGATCCTGTTATTCCATTTCATCGAGGAGAGAATTCCGTGAGTTTCCAACAACATGCAGATTCCATGATCGAGCGTCGAGCCCTTCTTCAGGCCGCAGCGGCGGGGATTGCCGGAGCGGCCCTGGTCGCCGCTTCCCGAACCGCCGCCGCGGACCAGCAACCGGCATTCAAGATCTCGCTGGCGGAATGGTCCCTGCACAAGACAATTTTCGGCGGCAAGCTCGACAATCGCGACTTCGCCAAAACGGCCAAACAGGACTTCGGCATCGACGCCATCGAGTACGTGAATCAGTTTTTCAAGGACAAGGCCAAGGATGCCGGCTACCTGCAGGAATTGAAGAGCAGGGCAGGGGACCAGGGCGTGAAGACGCTGTTGATCATGATCGATGGCGAGGGGGAGTTGGGCGACCCCGACGAGGCAAAGCGCATCAAGGCCGTCGAGAACCATTACAAGTGGGTCGAGGCAGCCAAGGTGCTCGGTTGCCATTCGATCCGCGTCAACGCCGGATCGCGTGGCACCTACGAGGAGCAGCAGAAGCTCGCGGCCGACGGCCTGCGCCGTTTGTCGGAATTCGGAAAAATGCACGGACTGAACGTGATCGTCGAAAACCATGGCGGTTTGTCGTCCAACGGCGCCTGGCTGGCCGGAGTGATCAAAGCGGTCGGGATGCCGAATTGCGGCACCCTGCCCGATTTCGGCAACTTCCGGGTGTCGAAAGACGAGGAATACGACCGTTACAAGGGTGTGTCGGAATTGATGCCGTTCGCCAAAGCGGTCAGCGCCAAAAGCCACGATTTTGACGCGGAGGGAAACGAAACGCATACCGACTACGTCCGCATGATGAAAATCGTTCTCGACGCGGGCTATCGCGGTTACTGCGGCATCGAGTACGAGGGCGGCAAGTTGAGCGAACCGGAAGGAATTCTGGCCACGAAGAAGTTGCTGGAGCGGGTCCGGGATAAGCTCCGCGGATAGGCTAGTCGAGGTACTCCACGGCCCAACAGTCGACGGGTGGGGGTCTGCGGGGGCTGGAAGCACACGCCACCCTGGTACCCCAAAAACGAGACTCGTATACTTGAGCCTACAAAGCAGGAGAGGCCGATTCGCCACGATGTGCGGGATCGGTAGCCTGGATATTCGCATGGTTCTGAGGAGGCGGGCAGTCGTGTTGGATCAGTTGGTGGTGGTGGGCGCGACAGGCGCAGTGGGCCGAATCGTAATTCAACTGCTGGAGGAACGGGAATTCCCCTGCAGTTCGTTCAAATTCCTGGCCTCGAAACGTTCGGCGGGCAGTCGCGTTCGTTTTCGCGGTGCGGAACACGCGGTCGAAGAATTGCGACCCGAGGCGTTTCGCTCCGGGCAATTGGTGATCGCCAGCACGCCCGACGACGTGGCGCGCGACTTCATTCCTGCTGCCGTCGCCCGCGGCGCCGTCGTCGTCGACGAGAGCGGCTACTGGCGCATGGACCCGAAGGTGCCGCTGGTCATTCCCGAGGTGAATCCGCAGGCGATCGAAGATCACGCGGGGATCATTTCGAGCCCCAACTGCAGTACGACGCAACTGGCGGTGGCAATCAAACCTCTGCACGACGCCGGACGCGTGCGTCGCGTCGTCGTGAGCACCTATCAAGCGACCAGCGGCGCCGGCGTGGCTGGTCAGGAAGACCTCGAGCAAGGAACCCGCGCCGTGGTCGAGAACAGCGCGTACAGCTACAAAGCGTTCAAGCACCCGATCGCCTTCAATCTGATCCCGCAGATCGGTTCGCCAAAGCATGAAGGATATACGTCGGAAGAAATGAAGATGGTTTACGAGACCCGCAAGATTCTCGGCGACGACACGATCCAGGTCTGTCCAACCTGTGTGCGCGTGCCGGTGACGAATTGCCACAGCGAGAGCATTCTGGTGGAGACCGAACGTCGCATTTCCTTGCCCGAGGTGCGCCGGTTGTTCGATGGATTTCCCGGGATCACGGTCATCGACGATCTGGCGACGGGACTCTATCCAATGCCGAACATCTGCAGCGGCAAAGACGACGTCTTCGTGGGACGGATCCGGGAAGACCTTTCCTGCCGCAACGGGATCGCGTTCTGGTGCGTGAGCGATAATCTGCGGAAGGGGGCGGCGACGAATGCGGTGCAGATCGGCGAGCTGCTGATCAAGTCGGCACGGCCCGTTGCAACCTCGTAAAGCGCGCGGCGCACGGACAATGTCGGCACTCATGGCGGCGGGGCGGATTCTTGCGCACGTTCAAATTGACGCTGGCCTACGATGGGCTCGATTTTTTCGGCTGGCAATGGCAGCCAGGTTGTCGAACGGTGCAGGCGGTGATGCAGGATGCGATCCAGGCCGTGACCGGGCAACGGGTGACGGCGGTCGCCAGTGGCAGAACCGATGCCGGGGTCCACGCGCGCGGGCAGGTGGTGAGTTTTGATTGCGCGACGCGGCTGCCGGTCAACGAATTTCAGAAGGCTCTGAACGCTAACTTGCCCGACGACGTATTCGTGCTGGAACTGGTCGACGCGCCCTCCGGTTTCCATGCGACGCGGGATGCGGTTAGAAAACGCTACATTTATGTGATTCAGGATGGACCGCGGCACGACGTGTTCTGCCGCGGGTTCGCCTGGTATCTGCGGCGGCCGCTCGACGCGGAGCGGATGCAGCGTGCGGCGCTGTCGCTGATAGGGACCCACGATTTTCTGAGTTTCCAGACCAGTGGTTCGGAACGCAAATGCACGCGTCGGACGATCTGCGAACTGTCGGTCGAGCGGAGCTGGATGGAAACGTCGTCGCGGGTCATGATCGGCATCACGGCCGACGGGTTTCTTTACAACATGGTGCGGAACATTGTCGGAACTCTGGTCGAAGTGGGCAGGGGGCGTCGACCGGAACACTGGCCGGCCGAGGTGCTGGCGGCGCGCGATCGACGGGCGGCCGGACAGACGGCGCCGCCCCAGGGATTGTTCCTCGATCGGGTCGAATTCCCTTGACACGTAACGCCGGGCACGCAGCGGCGGCGGCGACGGCGACCCGGTAGTTGAAAAGAACCGGTAGTTGAAAAGAAAGCGACGAACGGAACTCAGGACCAACCAATGCGGATCGCGCATGTTATCACTCGAATGATCGTCGGCGGAGCGCAGGAGAACACGCTGCTGAACTGCCAGGATCTGATTCGCGTGCATGGCGATGATGTCCTGCTGATTACCGGGCCGGCATTGGGACCGGAAGGGGACCTGCTCGCGCAACAGGCCCTCGCGCAACATTCCGGCGAACCGGTTCCGGTACGGCTGATTCCCGCGCTGCGGCGGGCGATTCATCCCTGGAGGGACGTGGTGAGCTACCGACAGATTGGTCGGGCATTGCGGGAATTCCGCCCCGACGTCGTACACACCCACAGTGCGAAAGCCGGCGTGCTGGGCAGGATGGCAGCCTGGTCGCTCGGCGTGCCGGCGGTGATTCACACGGTCCACGGCGCGCCGTTTCATCCCTATCAGCACGCGGCGCCGCGCGTCGCGTTTGCAGCCTGCGAGCGTTTCGCGGCGCGCCGATGCCACGCGATGATCAGCGTGGCCGACGCGATGACCGAGCTGCTGGTGTCCGCCCGCGTCGCGCCGCGGGAAAAGTTCACGACGATCTACAGCGGCATGGAGCTCGATCCGTTTCGCAACGCCAACCAGGCCCGCGAGGCGACGCGAAGGCAGTTCGGATTCAGCCCCGATCAGATCGTGATCGGGAAAATCGCCCGCCTGTTTCACCTCAAGGGACACGAATACGTGTTGCGTGCGGCGGCGCGGCTGGTGGCCAGCCAGCCGCAAATCCGGTTTCTGTTCGTCGGGGATGGTATTCTGCGGGCCGAATACGAATCGTGGATTCGTCAACGTGGGTTGGACGAGTACATTCGTTTCGCGGGACTGGTGCCTCCGAGCCGAATCCCGGACATGATCGGGGCGTTCGATATCCTTGTGCACACCAGCCTGCGCGAGGGGCTGGCGCGAGCGCTGCCGCAGGCTTTACTGGCCGGCAAGCCGATCGTCAGCTTCGACGTCGACGGCGCGCGGGAAGTCTGTGTCAACGACCAGACTGGCTATCTGGTACCGGCGAAGGACGTCGATGCCTTGACCGCCGCGCTGGCCCGACTTGCCGCCGACCCCGAACAACGCCAGGCGATGGGGGACCGCGGTCGCGCCGCGTGTGAAACGAAATTTGATCACCGCCGGATGACGCAGCGGATTCGGGAACTCTACCTGCGGATCCTGGCAACCGGCGGGAAGAACTGATTCGACTTCGAAACGGATTCAATCCCGCCCCAAGGAACGCTCTTTCGTCCCGAAGCGGATTGAACTAAACTACCCCATTTGCATCTTCGATTCCTCGATCATCATTGGAGGCACCCGGCGAACCGTGGCTTCAGGGCGCGACTATCTCGGCAACTACCGATACGTCCGGTTGATTCGCGCCGGTGCGACTTGCCAGGTCTGGGAAGTTGCCAAAGATAACGATGCGCGCCGGGTTGCGCTCAAGGTGCTGCAGCCCGAACACCTGAACGATAAGGAACAGGTCCAGCATCTTCGGCACGAGTACAATGTGGGCCGATCGATGCACCATACCAACGTGGTCGAGATCTATGACTGCGCGGTCGATCGGAACATCCCGTACCTGGTCCTGGAACTGATTAACGGCAAGAACTTGAAACTGATGCTGCGTAACGGCGTTGAATCGCTCGTGCCCCACATGCTGAAAATCATCGAACAGTCGGCCGAAGGGCTCCAGCATTTTCACGAACAGGGCTGGGTTCACCGCGACGTCAAGCCGGACAATTTCCTGGTGACGGAAGATTGGAACGTGAAGCTGATCGACTTCGCGATCGCCACCCGCCCGATGAGCGGCCTGAGCAAGCTGTTTAACCGTGGAGGCGGCAAGGCGGTCGGAACGCGCAGCTACATGTCGCCGGAGCAGATCCGCAACGAGGGCCTCGACGTCCGCGCCGACCTCTACAGCTTTGGTTGCACACTGTTCGAACTGGTCACGGGAAAACTTCCGTTCACCGGCATTACTTCGGACGACCTGTTGGGCAAGCATATGCGAACTCCACCGCCCGCATTGACGACGCTCAACAGTTCCGTTACCACGGAATTCAACGCACTGGTCATGAGCCTGATGGCGAAGAACAAGGAAGACCGCCCAAAATCGATGGAAGAGTTTCTCAAATTGTTCCGCAAGATCCGGATCTACAAAGCCAAGAAGCTGAACTAGGAAACCGACCAACATGGCAACCCAGAACGGACTGCCTTTCGAGGCGCCCATTTATCAACTTGAGGACCGCCTGCGCGAGTTGCTTGCGAACGCCGGATCGAGTCCGGAACATGACGACGAAATACGCCGCGTGCGGCGGGAGCTGGCGGAGACGACGCGACGGATCTACGCGAACCTCACTCCGTGGGAAACCGTGCTGGTCGCCCGCGAGAAAAACCGCCCGTACACCGCGGACTATCTGTCGCTGGTGTTCGACGAGTTTGTCGAGTTGCACGGCGACAAGTTTTTCGGCGACGACCGGGCGATGCTCTGCGGATTCGCCAATCTGGAACAGCAGAAAGTCGTCGTGATCGGGCATCAGAAAGGACGCACTTACAAGGAACGCAGTGCTTGCAACTTTGGCTGCGCGCATCCGGAGGGCTATCGCAAGGCACTGGCCAAGATGCGATTGGCGGCTAAGTTCGGTTTGCCCGTCATCTGTATCATCGATACACCCGGGGCCTATCCGGGGATCGGCGCCGAGGAACGCGGCCAGGCAACGGTGATCGCCCAGAACATGTACGAAATGTCGCGGTTACCGACCCCGATCATCTGCGTAGTGATTGGCGAAGGCGGCAGCGGCGGCGCGTTGGGAATCGGCGTCGGCGACCGCGTGGCGATGTTGGAGCATTCTTATTACTCCGTGATCAGCCCCGAGGGTTGCGCCGGGATACTCTGGAAGAGTCATCAATTCGCCGAGAAGGCGGCCAAGGCGCTGCGGTTCCGTTCCCGGGACCTGTTGCAGTTCGGGATCGTCGATTCGGTCATTGACGAGCCGCTCGGAGGCGCGCATCGGGACCACCATCGCATGGCGGCCCGCCTGAAGCAGTATCTGATCAAGACGCTGCGCGAACTGCGGGCGGTCCCGACCCCGGATTTGCTCCTGGGCCGCTACGAGAAATTTCGTCGCATGGGAGCGTTCCTCGATCAAGCCAGCATCGATCAGTCTGGCCAGGCATCGACGGAGGCCGCCGGCGTGCGGTAGCGGGCCGGATTTGCCCCTCTTCCCAACGTCCGATAATGTTTCTTATGTTCGGTAAGAGACCCTGGATTTACCGGCGTTTTTTGAAAAACAACGGTCCGCAATCGTTCGGCTCAGCGATCGGTCCATCGCGGCAGCGAATTCAGAATCCTTCGCCGTGATGGTGGCTCTCCCGATTCGCCACGACGGGCCTCGCGAGCGGCCTCGCGATCCGGCTCCGGCTCCGATCCAAACAGCCGCTCGGCTGCCGATCCGACCGCTTCCGCCAGGTCGCCCAGCCCGTCCGCCGCGTCGGGTTCCGCGTCGTCGTCCCAACCGTCGCTCCGTCGGCTTTTCGACCGGCCAACCGCTGGCCCGGAACCGTCCGGCTCCCCCCTGTCGTCCGACCAGGAATCCCGTTCCGACTCCGGTGAGCTCTCGTCGTCCGGGAGGTCTCCCTCGGTTTCCAGACGGCGTTCCAGATTATTCAAGTACGGGTCCAGCACATCCTTGATCTCGGCCGGCATGATCGGGTCCGCGTTGTTCAGAAAGCGGGCGATATAGTGGCCGGACCGCGCCCTAACGATGGCGCGACGCTGGGTATCTCCCAACAAGGTCACCGCGAACAGTGTGATCAAACTGCAGAGAATCGCGCCTTTGGCAAATCCAAACAACGCGCCCATCTGGCGATCGAATTCCTTGAGCTTCAGACGTTCGATGAAGTCACTCAGCACCCGGAACAACAGCCAGATTCCCAGCGAACTGCCGGCGTAGAGCACCAGCATCGCCACGAACACATTCCAGGGAGCGTCGGCGTTGATCCGCTCCGCCACCGGCCCGCGAAACCGGTAAGCGGCACCGTAACTGACGAAGATCGAGGCGATCGAGGCGATCTGCCAAGCCAGTCCTTTGTGAGCGCCGTACAGCGTGGCGATCACGATCACGACCAGCATGACCACATCATAGCCTTCCATGGGACACCTCCGCGCTGCGGATTTCGGTCGGGCAGGGGGGCATCGCGCGCTCCGACGCGATGCGGGACGGCGGAGTATAGGGAAAAACGGACCCGGGGCGAAGATCAGTTGGTCTTGGCTCATTTCCGCCCAGCGGGTACATTTCGCGCGAATCGGGGCGCTGTACACGGGCAGGGGTTCACGAGTACGGGTTCACGGGTCGCGAGTTGTTTGCCATGGCCGGATTCAAGACACATATTGGAACCAGCACGTTGCTTGGTGTGGGCTATGGAGCGGCGGGCTTCCTCGGCTACCAGTTTCCATGGGAAACTTGCGCGCTCGCAGGCGGCCTTTGCAGTTTGTCCGGAATGCTCCCGGATCTGGATAGTGACTCCGGCGTCCCCGTCCGCGAAATGACCACGTTGCTCGCGGCCGTGACACCGATGTTGATGATCGACCGCTTTCAGCACCTCCATTGGACTCAGGAGATGATCGTACTCGCGGCGGCCGCAATCTATTTCGCCGTCCGATTCGGCGTGGCCGAAATCTTCAAGAGATTCACCGTGCACCGCGGCATGTGGCACAGCATCCCGGCAATGTTCACCGCCGGCCTGCTGGCATTCCTGCTCTGCTCAGGCGAAGACCTGACGTTGCGGGTCTTCAAGGCGGGAGGCGTGGTACTCGGATTTTTCTCCCATCTGTTGCTCGACGAGATCTGGGCATTTCAATTTCGCGGGCTCCGGCCGCGGCTGAAGAGTTCGTTCGGAACGGCGATGAAGCTCTGGGGGCCCGACCCTTGGGCGAATTTCTCCACCTATGCCAAGTTGGCTCTGGTCGCCGGTCTGGCGGTGGGTGATCCGGTCTTGATGACCCACTGGGGCTATCATCCGCCGGAGTCGTTGCGGAGCGCGAGTCAGATGCTGAACCGCGTTCTGGAACGCGACGAGACCCAGTTGCGCTGACAAGCGGCCGCAGGGTGGGTCGAGGTATTCCCGGGGCCCGCCACCGACCGAAGTGTGAGCCACTCTACGGCGACGGCCGATCCCCGCGGCTGTCGAGCAGCAGCGTGACCGGTCCGTCGTTCACCAGTTCCACCTGCATGGCGGCGCGGAATCGACCGGTCGCCACCTTCGCGCCCAGTGCCTCGGCATTGCGGACGAACTGCTCGTAAAGCTGCTCCGCGACGGCGGGGGGTGCCGCCTCGGAATAACTTGGTCGACGGCCTTTGCGGCAATCGCCGTACAGGGTGAACTGGCTGACCACCAACATGGCGCCGTGCTCGATCCCCGACAACGATCGGTTCATTTTGCCGTTCTCGTCGTCGAAAATCCTTAGTTGAAAGATCTTTTCCGCAAGGAAGGCCGCGTCGCGGGCGTCGTCGCCGCCGCCCACCCCCAACAGCACGACCATTCCCGGCCCGATCTGTCCCACCAGTTCCCCTTCGACGGTCACCTTGGCGCGCTGAACTCTCTGGACGACGGCTCGCATGCGGTGCGACTCCTCGAAGGCATCTTTTCTCTCAATTGGCGCGGGTAACGGCGGCGGTCTCAGTGCGGCTGTCGATCGTTGATCGAAAGTACCGAAGTGCCAGGCCCGATGTCGGGCGAGGTAGAATCGAGATGACGCGCTGCTCGAGCCTTTCCGACCTCTTCCATGATCTGACCGATCAGTTGCACATTTTCGCGCAGGCCGCCGGACTGACTGATGTAAGCGAAACCGATCAAGACGATTCCCGCGATGGCCACGACAAGATGCACCGCGACCCATTGTTCGGAACTGGCGAGCAGGCTGAGCGGATCGGCGGCCGCGCCGCAACCGAGGATCGCCAGCATCGTCAGCATTCCGGCCAGCGACCACGGAAACGTGCGCCGCTTGATGCGGCGACTGCGCTGGACGAACTCGCTCGGAAGCTGGTAGGTATCGACAACCTCCTGGCACCAGCGGGAGGTACCGATGAAGTAGGTCACGACGATACTGTTGACGAGTACGGTGACGACGGCGGCGGCAATCCCCAGCAGCTTGTGATTTTCGGCATGCTGACGGATGGGACGTGTTTCGGTGCTCACCCGTTCGTAATTGCGACGCGCTTCCGTTACGGTGTCCGCGTCGGAACCGGCACCCGACTTGCGCGCTTCCTCCAGTTGCTGGTGCGCGGCGCGCAGACGGCTCGCTTCGGCATTGAAGTCGCCAAACAGTAGTCCATAAGTCATGTTGGCCAGCAGCAGCAACACGGAGAGTACTGCCAGACCAGAGAATATTCGCGTCAAGGGAAGAACCTACGGTATCGAAGCAGCTTCAGGCGACCGTTTCACGCTGTTCATTATTCCGATGCCGTTCCCGCTGGCAAGGCCCTCCCCTGCCCTCCCCTCCCCCTCCCGTTCCCCGTTCACCGTTCCGCTATGATGGTGATGCGCCCGCGTGCGACCTTACAACCAACATGGCACATTCTTGATCATGGCGATTCGACTTTACCAGGCAAGCGATTTGGATGAACTCAAACGTATCACCATCGACGGATTCGATGGTATCGCTGAAAAACATCGCCAATCATGATCCCTCGGTGAAATCGCTTGCCGACCTTACTTCTGGTTGGACGGCCGAGCGCACCGCCGTCGGTCAGGAATGGCAACGGTTCCAACGATGATGGCGAACAAAGCAGTCAACCCGAGCCGGTGAAGCGCTCGGAGGACAATGCCCGCTGATTTCATTCAACGTGATTTTGGAAATTGAATTATTGAATTCTGGGAGAGAGGCATCCTGATGAGCGATTCCAACACGCCGGCTGACATTCATCCGTGCCTGACCTACGCAGACGCGAATGCGGCGATGGACTGGCTCTGCCGGGCCTTCGGATTCACGAAGCGTCTGGTCGTGCCCGGTCCGGACGGGACCGTTCGGCATTCCGAGCATAGCCTTGGCACTGGCGGGAAACATGGCAACCGTGAAGGTCATTTCGTGTGCAGACATTTCACATTCGAAACCACCTGGATTGGCAGCGGCTGGCAAGAGCTTGCTGCCGATTTGTAGGCGAACCAATCGCGGGCAACGGATTTGGACAAATAGAGGCTCAGGCGGAACCAGCGTATGAATTGGCTCGTCTATCACATCGTCAGCGGCCAGGCGTTCTTTTCCGGGACTACCCTGCTGATCATCGCCTCGCTTTCTTCAACGGCTTCTCGACCACTCTTCAATCGCATCAGCCTTCTCGCGTTCTTGGTTGGCGCAATCGCTGTGGTTGTGTCATCGACAGCTATCCCGTACTGGTTCTACGCCGTTATCCCGTACTGGTTCTACGCCGTCGCAACTGCGGTCACACTCGCGTGGATCGCGTCGCGATACAAAAAAACATGGCGTCGTTGTGCTCCGTACGCGACCCCCGCTGCGTGGCTATGCGCCGCTTTCCTTGAAATTCCGTACCACATCACGCCTTCACTTTCTCAGGTTGACAATCGCAGCATTGCAATTATCGGTGACTCGGTTACGGCGGGTGTCGGCGGCGACGAAACATCGGAAACATGGCCGTCTATCCTCGCCCGCAAGCATCAATTGCAGGTACAGGACATCTCACACATGGGCGAAACTGCAGCGTCGACCCTCATCCGTGCGAAGTCGCACCAAATCACGGCTCCCGTGGTGGTCGTCGAGATTGGCGGCAACGATATTCTCGGCTCAACAACCTCTGCACAATTCGAAAGCAACCTTGACGCGCTGCTGGCGCATCTGGCCACCGCTGATCGTCAAATCGTCATGTTTGAATCGTCATGTTTGAATTGCCGCTTCCCCCCTTCTACCACGAGTACGGCCGCGTTCAACGGACTGTTGCAACCAGGTACAACGTGATTCTGATCCCAAAGCGTGTTTTTCTTTCGGTCATTGCTGGCACTGATTCAACACTGGATACAATCCATCTGTCGCAGTCCGGTCACCAATTCATGGCTGACTGTGTGTGGCGGCTGATCCGATCCGCGTTTGAGACCAAGAGCGCCGCGTAACAACCAACCAACGGTGGTCACAAAAGGCCGGCGTGTGGCAGGTTCAGCCCCCTGCCGAGATCCTGGCGCAGATGATCGCAGTGCGCGTTCACCTCGACGATTGCGGTGCAAACAATGGTCGGCTTCGAGTGCTTCCTGGATCCCATAGGTTTGGCTGGTTGGATGACGAGCTCGACGACTGGAAGAGGCGCGTTCCAGAAGTGGTATGCACGGTGCGATCGGGTGGCGTCGTAACCATGTGTCCCCTGGATACTTCATGCGTCAGCGGCATCCGATGCTGTTTGCCATCGCCGCGTGATTCACATAGAATTTGCAGCTTCGGACTCGCCAGCGGGACTGGAATGGAACAATCGAATTGGTAGCACGACCTCGCCGACGCAGTCCGCTGACGAACAACCGCATGCACTGGAACGTGCGAGCGACTTCCGTCTTGATCGTTGATTACTGACGGAGGATGAAGCCGGCTTGCAGCTGGCAGGTTTTGTCATTCGTCTGATGGTATGGTTGGGATATTTTGTGTTCATGGAGTCACTTTTCCAAAGAACGTTGGCCAAGTTGCTTACGGGTACCATCGTGGTGACCGAAAACGGGGCACGTCCATCGTTCGCTCAGATCCTCGGTCGGTCATTTTCCCGATTGATTCCCTTCGAGGCGTTCTCGTTTCTCGGCGGCAATCACCCTGTTGGTTGGCATAACTCATTGTCGCGTACGCGCGTCGTAAGCACACGATGAAGCCGTGATAGCATGCCGTTGAACCGGGAGTTGAACTCTCCGTTTGTCTGGTGGGTTGCCCGGCGGTCTTGGGCTTGGTGAAATAATGGCTTCCAGCCCGCGCCATTCCATGGCCGGTGGACTATGATGATAGAGGTTTGTGAACGGCGAACGGTACCTTTCCGCAGAAACGGGTAACACGCACTATGAAATCACTTGGACAAGTGCTGGGCTGTCTGGCGATCGTGATCATCGGGTGGACCTCGGTTTCGATGGCGGCGGAGGATCCGGCCGCACCCCCTCCCCTGCCCTTTCCTGCCGCCGGCAAGGTGCGCGAACTTGCGGACCATTGCCTGCAGTGCACCGTCGGGATCTCCTGCCGGGTCGGTCCGGCCGAGGCAGGCCAATCGTATTTCGGCACGGGGGCGGTTATCACCGCCGAAGGCCATATCGTGACTTCAACGACGGTGGTGCCTGCGGGGGCGGAAGCGATTCAGGTCATGTTCCCGGGCTTTAAGACGCGCGAGGCCAAGCTGGTCGAAGTCCATCAGCCGCTGGAAACGACGATCATTAAGGTGGAGGGCGAACCTGTGAAGTTCCTGCCGATCGCGCGCGAACTGCCCCAGGTTGGCGAAACGGCGTTTACGCTCAGCAACGCCCATAACGTGCTGCAAGTGACCGGCAGCACGACCTTCAGCATGGGGCTGATCAGCGGCATTTACCATGTCGCCGATATTGGCGGCGAAAGCACCTACGCGGGCCTGGCGGTGGAGACATCGGCTGCCGTCAATCCGGGTTCGGACGGTGGGCCGATCATCAACGAGGCGGGTCAGGTGTGCGGCGTCATCAGTTTGAATGTCTCGCCCGTGCGCTGGCAGGGCGTCGGCGTGCCTACGAAACTGATGTTCGAGCAGATGGCGTCACTGCGACCCGGTGTGCTGCCACTGCATTTCGAGCCGCTGCCCGGTCGAACGCTGCAGACAGGAACCCCCGCGGGCATAAGTCGCCTTGTGCAGCAGGTGATGCCGACCTTGGCCACGATCGCAGTCGAGCGTAAGTATCCTGCCGAGGTTCTGCCTCGCGTTTCGTTCGACCAGTTCCGCAAAGAGATCGACAACTGGGACGGTCGATCGCCGATCGAACGGGCAGCCTTGTCGCAGTTCTATTTCGATATTTTGCGGCTGGTGGAAGTCAATCAGATGTTGCGGCGGCCCGGCCATCCGACCAGCGGGGTCGTTGTCTCGGCGGACGGCTATGTACTCACCAGTGCATTCAACGTCGAAGAAGACGCGATCTTTTTGGCGAACAGCACCGATCAGCCATTCGAGTTCAAATTCCCGCGGACTCCGGCGGAATTGAAAAAGGATCCAGAAGGCGGATTAAAGCGTGCGGTCAATCCGGTGCAGAAGATCATGGTGACGCTCGCCGATGGTAGTCATCACGAGGCGCGGATCGTCGGCCAGCATCTGCCGATGGGAATCGCGCTGCTGAAAATTGAGAAAGCGGGGATTCCGTTTCTCGATCTGGGCCACCTTGCGGCCGTACCCGAACTGGGCGTTCCGGCTTTGATCGTCGGCGTAGCGCCGGGCGGGGCCACGCCCTACACGATCAACTCCGGCATCGTCAGCGCCCCGCACCGCAATCGCGGCTTTCAATGGCAGACCGACGCGCTCCTGAATTACGGAAACTCGGGCGGCCCGGTCCTCGACGATCAGGGTCGATTCCTCGGCCTGGCATCGCGGCCGATCGAACCGCGAACCGTGCAAGGTCGATTTGTCACGGCGGAGGAATTACCGGCGTGGAACACCGCCCCGAATTCCGGGGTGAGTATGATTGCCCGCAGTGACCGGATTGTCGAGATTCTCGACAAATTGAAAGTCGGCGAATCGATCGTGGCGATTCCCGGGCCGTACATGGGCATCGGCCCGGATCAAAACCGGGTATTCGGCAAGGATGTGTTCGTCGGATCGGTTCAACCCGGATCCCCCGCGGCGCAGGCGGGTCTGAAAGAGGGCGACCAACTGTTGAGTATCGACGGGCACGATCTCGATTCGTGGAAGGACATGATCGAGCACCTGATGAATTACAAACCGGGAGACAAGATCGAACTGTTGATCCGACGTCCCGGATCGAATCGCAGAATTGTCGTCAATGGAAAGTCGGTCGCCAACGAGGCGGAATTAAAGGAATTGCTCGGCAGCCTCCAGCCCGGCGAAAAGTTCGAGGGAATCTTGGTGCAGGAGGATACACGCACGATTCCGCTCACCCTGGGAGAACGCTGATGAACTCGAAACGGTCTTGCTTCGCGTTGGTATTGAGCATGCGATTGAAATCGGTGCTGGGCGTTGCCTTGGCGCTGGCGATCGGGTCGTTGCCGATGATCGCAGGGGGCGGTGTCGATAATCCAAGTACGGAGGAGTTGAAAGCCCTTTGCGAAAAGGCCAAATCAGCCTATGTGTTTATTTCGGGAGGCAGCGGCGTGCTGATCCGGTCCGATGGCCTGATGCTGACGAATTCCCACGTCATCGAGCGCAATCGGCACTTCGATGTACGCACCGGCGCCGGTAAACACCATAAGGCGAACGTGCTTGGCCACGATCCGTTTGGCGATCTAGCGCTGTTAAAGTTGGAACTCAAGGAAGGCGAACAGGTGCCGTGCCTGGAACTGGGAGATTCCGAAGCTCTGCGGGTCGGCGATGCGACCTTAGCGGTGGGGAATCCGTTCGCGGTCGGTTTTGTTGATCAGGCGCCGACCTTCACGTTAGGCATTGTTTCGGGCCTCCGGCAACTGCAAGGGCAGTACACGGAATGCATTGTCACAGACGCGGAGATCAATCCGGGTAATTCCGGCGGGCCCTTGATCAACATGGCGGGACAGGTGGTCGGGATTAATGGTCAGATCAGTACGCGCTGGGGCCTGCGTTCCAATACCGGACTCGGGTTCGCGATCAGTGCTCGACAGATTGCTCTTTGGCTGCCAAAGCTGATCGACGGAAAAGGCGGCACCGTGATGCATGGGTTCCTGGCGGGGGTCGAGTTCGAAAACTCGGAGAACTCGATTTTCGAAATTCCGAAAGTGAAGGAAGTGCGACCGGGAACTCCGTCGGCACAGGCGGGCCTCGCGGCCGGCGACCTGATTGTGGGACTCGACGGAATGCCCGTCATTAACATGGTGCGGATGGCCAGCGTGTTGGGCATCTATCCGGCCGACTTCGACGTGACGCTGGACGTACGGCGAGGGGAGCAACAATTGCCGCTAAAGGTCCGATTAATCTCGAACCGGCGGACTCGAATCGGATTCCGCGTTGGCCGCCCGGCCGCAGGTGATCAGGAGTTGAAGGTCTCCGAAGTTGTCCCCGATTCGCCGGCCGCGAAAGCCGGCATCAAGCCCGGCGACGTGCTGCTCGAATTCCAAGGGTTGAAACTCGACCAGCGACCCGATATTCAGTTCCGGGCGTTAGCGGCAATTTTGCGGCGCGGCGCCCTGGTCTACGAAACCGTGCAGGTCAAGGTTCGGCGCAAGAATGATGCCGGCGAAGCGACGGAACTCGAATTGAAGATCGAAATCACGGAAAGCCCGGACGCCAAACCGGACGAACCGAAACCGATTTACGACAGCGAACGGGAACCGCCACCCGCCGACGATCAACAGTCGGAGTAGCTCCTACTCGTACTCCGGCTCCTACTCGTATTCGAATTCGTTGGACAGTGCCACTTTGCGGCGAATTCTCCAGGGGGGCTTAACATGCCAGCCGACGGCAACACCGGCAACGCCCTGGGTAGGCTTGCGAGAAGATGCCGTACGCTCTGAAAGGCTGAAAGAGCGAAATAGAGACGTGTTGGCGGCGTTTGTTACTCCCCTTCGGGGCTTCGGAATATTCATTCTTCCTCCTTCGGGCGGAAGACTGAACGGATCGTAACGTGCGACAGGATGGCCAGGCGCGATCTGAGCCAGCGGGGCGAAAGCCGAAATCGAGTACGAATACCGCTTCGCTGAGTACAAGTAAGAGTAAGAGTACAAGAAGAACGTGCGCTCCAGCGGATCACGACTCGCCGGGGGTTTCCAATAACTCGTTGGTGCGATCGATCACATCTTGATTGGCCGGATTGTATTTGAACAGCGATTCGTCCAGCGTACGTGGAACGCGGACTTCGTAGATTTCCATCGTGACAATCGGTTTGGAGTGGATAATCTGGCTAGTATCACCAGACGTCCAAACGGTCTGCTCCGTTCTCAGGAACTCCACGAGATAGGGAAATCCCGGCAGTTGTGCGTCACGTCCCACGGTCACGCGGACAAAATGCGGAAGGACCTTGGGAGTTTTCTCCGTGGGCAGCGATATTGCTCGCTCCGGTTGATTGCGTAATTGCGGGACGAGCCGCTGGAGCCGGTCGCTTCGCCAATGTCCCTCCAGCACGGTGATCGGCACGTCCCCGCGTTTGCCGGTCCGGGCCGGCGCGAACAGATAGTTGTCGTCCAGATCGCGCAGCAGGCGTGACATGCCCCCCAGCAACAACCAAGGTGGAAGCGGCTTCGCCGCCAGGGACTCGCCGGTGTCCGACTCATCGTCCCAGGACAATTCGTCGCGCAACCGCCGCAGATCGATGCGGACCAGTCGCGGGTCTTTATCGAGATCGTCCCGTTGCCAGAGGAAACGACCGTCGCAGATCTGCAGGAAACTGGCCACTTTACCGGCGATCTGCATTTTCAATTCAAAACGGCAGCGGACCGTTTCATCGGTGGCGCTATGCAGGTAGGAGCCGACACCGGACAACGACTGTCCGAGCAGTTCGACGCGGATCCGGAGCCTGGCTTCCAGGAACGGCGTAGTCGTCAGGGTCCGAATTCCGGCTTGCAGAGGTTCCGAAGTCGGACTCGTATTATCCAGCCTGCCGGGAGAGCGGTCCGGCGGATTACGGCGTTCCCGCTCGCCGGCGCCGGTGTCCGGAGCGGCGAGATTCCCGCCTTCTTGGGGGCTGTCTTCGGGGGCAGTCTGGCTGGAGCTGGGGCGGTTTCGAGTTCGCGATTGCCGGGCCGAATCAAGCCCGTCCGACACGGCGTGCGACGCGGGAGCAGCCAGGGGCGATGGGCCGTCGTCGTCGGTCGGCTGCTTCGAAGCCACCGATGAACGCAGCAGGCTCAGCAGGACCCGCGCTTTGTCAGGCTGGTAGAACCAAGCCATCGCCACAGCCAGGATAGCGGTGAATATAGGTAATTTGTACTTCATTGTGCAGTTGTGCGGGTTTTGCCAAAGATTCGCGATGGGCTGCGCCGAACATACCCCACAGGGACACCATTCCGCACGAAGTTTTGTGCGAGGACCCGTCGCAAACAGGAGTCGGCGGTGGGTGTTGCACGGGCATTCTAGGTTGACTCCTGCGGATTGGTCTATGTCATTTGGCCGTGGGGGGAACCTTACGAGCCTTAACAGGTCACGAAAATCGCCACCCTTTCCCAGCGAGCAGCGAGAGCCCGCTCGGCGACAAGGACGGCCGCGAGGGGGGAACTCATGAAAATCGACTGGAAACATTGGGTGTTGAGCACGGCCGCCGCGTTAAGTGCTTGCGGGTGTGCTGGTTTCAAGGAACATAATCTGCCTCCGGCCCAGCAGCTGCTGGAGCCTGGTCCAGGGGTCGGCGGACCCGGTCCGGGGGTGATTCCGCCAGCGTCGCCGGCCGCGTATCTGCACGTGGCACCGGCAGCCGCACCGTCGGTGCAGGTACTGTTCAACAAGCCGGACGGCATGGAAATTCGCTGGGACGTCAGCGGGATCGGTCAGTTCGATTCATCGCCGTTGATCGTGCCGGGTCGGAACAACTTTCCGCAGGGTGGCATCTACCGCATCAAGTTGACGAACATTCCTGGTCGAGCGGGCATCGAACTCTATCCGACGATTGAAGTCGGACCAACGACGCCCCGGACCGAAGCGTTCCTGGCGCACAACGCCATCCCGCTGCAGTTTTCCGAAGAGGATTTCGATCAGGCGTTGACGGGCAACTTTGTCACCAAAGTGATCTATCTTCCCGATCCGGAATTTCAGGAACTGGCGCTGGGTAACGTGGAAACGTTGGTCAGCACGCGGCTCGATCCGGGAGTCGATCCGATCGTCGAGGCCGATCGTCGCGGTTCGATCATGATCGTGATCCGGCTGGGCAACAAGGATATTGAAATGGCGGGCGCCAACAACGACGCGTTGCGCGGCGCGGCTCAGGCCAGCTTCGACGCATCGTGCAGCCCTTACGGCTACGGCGCCCACGGTGGCCCGCCGGGCTCCCTGCCGAATTATGTCGCGGGTGTGACACTGCCCAACTATGGCATGCCGATGAGCGGCACGCCGATCGGACTTGCCGGTCCTCCGCATGTGCCGTTCGGAGCGCCTGCTGGTTTGCAGCAGCACATTATCCGCAATCATACGCATGTCAATCTGCCGAAGCCGACGCAGAAGTACAAGATGCACGTTCGGCAGATTCCTGGTTACAGCTACCCGGCGCCTCCTTCGCGGATGCGGTATCGCGAACAGTCGATTCAGCCGGCGCAGAACTACGGTCAGCCGCGTTACATGCGCACGCAGCAAATCCACAATGGCGATGACTGCCCGGATTGCCCCTAGGCAACCCGCCGATGACCATGCCGGGCCCGTCATCATGTGACGGGCCCGGATTTTTGTACCGGGGACGATCCCCTCTCGATTCCAATTCCTCCGCGATGCACCGGGGAGACGCTCATGCGACCGCTCCATGCAATTCCCGTTCGCCGAGCGACTTTACTGCTGGCGACACTCGCTGCAATCTACTGCGGCGGCACCGGTGAAGCTTATGGACAACGGAGGACGGCACATTACTTCCAGAGCGCCGATCTGCCGCCCGGCACGGTCGGTCAAGCGCAGCTGCTGCGCGGTGGCCCGCTGCCCGGCTATTTTCAGCCGGTTGAAGTCCGCTGCCCGCAAGGCTGCCTGATCTCCGCGGCGGTCGGACCTAAATATACCGAACCGCAATCGGACAAGTTGCTGGCCGGGATGCTGGTCGGTTCCGTCTACCGGTTGAAAATCTCGAAGATCCCTTTGAATGAAACCGACGAAGTCTATCCGACGATCGAGGTGATCAATCGCCTTCACCCGCCGCCCGGACAGGAAGCTCGCTTCCCGATCCCGATCGAAATCACCGAAGAGGAATTGCGATTGGCGATTCGCGGACAGTTCGTGACGCGCGTCATTTACCTCGAGGATCCGCAGCGACCGTTTCCGTTACGGGAAGATCCGCAGAACCAGCGCGTATTCGAGGTCCATCCCGCCGACGATCCGCTGCGAGTGGCGGATGAGTTGGGCAGGCCGATGGCCATCCTGCGCATGGGATCGCGCGTACCCGACGAAGCCCACGATCCGACGCAATTGGGATTCGGTTACGGCTCGCCACCGCTGAAATTGCTGGCCACCCCGGTCGATCTGCCGAGGGACGCGGGCCTGGAAACCGATTCGTCTCCGCCAGGGACCAGGGCCGCCGTCCGCTATCCGCGATTGCCCTTGATCATGCAACCGGGGGCACCAATGCAGACACGCCGACCGCAAGGAGCCGCGCGATGAGGATTGTACGCAACAGATCCAGCCTGCGGCATTGGCTTTTC